>Ga0181520_10000089_pt1 | contig 171650 bp, 123 predicted proteins | sample PEATcosm2014_Bin_29_FD_132451 | JGI IMG/M metagenome (GOLD analysis project Ga0181520, IMG submission 132451) | Peatland microbial communities from MTU Mesocosm Facility, Houghton, MI, USA - PEATcosm2014_Bin02_30_metaG | ecosystem: Environmental > Terrestrial > Soil > Wetlands > Peat | place...
GGCAATCTTGGCCTTGATGTCCTCGGTAGCCTCCGCCGTCTGCTTCGCCAATTCCTTGATCTCGTTGGCGACAACCGCAAAGCCCTTGCCGGCCGATCCCGCCCGCGCCGCTTCGATGGTCGCGTTCAGCGCCAGCAGGTTGGTCTGCGCCGAAATGTTGGTAATCGTCTCGGTCACGTGACCGATCTCCTGCGCCGCCTGGCCCAGCTTCTGCATCTGTTCGGTAATCGTCTGCGCTTGGCCGGTGGCCTGCTCGCTGATGGCCCTTGCCTTTGCCGTATTTGAGGAGATGTCGCCCACCGTGGCGCTCATCTCTTCGGTGGCGCTGGCCACGGAAGACAAGCTGCTGGAGGATTGCCCCATGCCCGCGGCAATCGACAAGGTGTTGGCGCTGGCCTCTTCGGCTGCTGCCGCCACCGCATGCGCTTTATCCGACATAGTGGCCGTTCCTGACGCCGTTTGCCTGGAGACAGCAGAGAGTTCGGTGGCCGCCGCAGCAAGAGTCTGGACTCCACTGCCGATGCCGCCCAGCAGCCGCCGCAGATTCTCGGTCATGCTTTGCATGGCAGATGCCAGTTCTCCCAACTCGTCTTTTCTGGCGCGCATTTCCGAGGGAACGTTCTGAGTGAGATCACCCTGGCTGATCCGCTGGAGGATGCTGACACCAAGCAGAACCGGATCGGCGACGCTACGGGTCACCATAATGGCGAAGATGACCGTCAACCCGATCGACGCCAATAGCATCAGACCAAGCAGCCAGTACACCCTTGACTGGGTTTGTTCCATGGCATGCTTGGTGGCTTCAACTTGCTGTTGTTGCCATTCGCAGTAATCTGCCATCGCCTGGAAGATACCCTGCCCTTTTTGAGCGCCCTCACCGGCAAACTCAGAAAGAGCTTTCGCGTCGTCTCCTTTCATCGCCTCATCGACGACCCGGGTGTTCAGATCGCGCGCGTTCTTCACGGCCGACTCAATCTTCTCCATCTGCTCCCTGCCAACCTCAGGGTTGCCGCTATTTTTCAGCTTTGCAAGCTTCGCCGCATAGGTTGCCCTTGTATTGCCCAGCTGCTCCTTAAACTCCCGTCGGGCCTCCGGATCCTTGGAGGTCACGACATGCCAGATATCCAGATACAGATTGGCAATATCGACAGACGCATCCTTGATAACCAGCATGCGGTTGGATTGGTCTTGCAGATTGTCCGAAGCATGCTTGAGCGAAACCAACCCCCAATACGCCATGGCGCCGATTGCAATGGTGAGCGTCAGACACGTGCCGAAGCCTAATGCCAGGCGCTTGCCAACTTTCATATCTGCCAGATTGATCATGACCTTCTCCCTTTTCCTTTGAGATCCGCTCTCCCGGATTCTGCGCTGCGCTGCCCGACTCGCCGTGTGAAGGGGAACTGCCAGGCCCGGTCCCCCATTGCTTGAGCTGCCGCCATCCATTGAGAAGCGTCGCGGCTCGTCAAGCGATCAATAAGCTACTGCAAGGTTTCCTGCGGTAGCTGAATGTGAAGAGGCTGCACCCAGATACTCTTTCAGCCGCTCCAATAGCCGATCCCGGTCGAGTTTCGTCTGATAGTCGTTGATGCCCGCGGCATTGCCCCTGGCAATATCGTCCTCGCCGGCCAGGGAAGTCAGAGCAATGATGGGCAGACTCGCTGTCCGCTGATCGCCACGGATGCGCCGGGCCAATCCCAGCCCATCCAGGCGCGGCATCTCGATATCGGTCACTACGGCTCGCACCTTATCGAGATTCTTAAGCAGCAGTTCCCAGGCGGCTTCGCCGTCCGGCGCAGCCAGCACGGGATAGCCGTCCTCCTCGAGAAAGCGGCTAACCTGCGTGCGGAAGAAATCCGAATCCTCTGCGAGCAGTACCGCGGTCTTCTGCGCGTCTGCCAAGCGCGGCTGCGCAATCGATTGTTGCGCAGCCCATTCCGGCCAACTGGCGTCTACCAGTTCGTACAAGTCGACGACCAGAGCCGTTCGGCCACCAATGATAGTGGAACCGGCGACGCCCTTCTGGCGGTGCGTGGTCTGATCGATCTGCGCGCGCGTCTCGATCACATCCACAGGCATCGCTCCTAATAACCCAACCTCGTGGCCGCGGATGTTGGCGATCATGACCGCCAATTCCTTGCAATCGCCGATAGGCTCGACCTTGGCGGCGTCGGAGAGCGTGACCAGTTGCAGCAGCCCGCCGTGATACTGCATGGTGCGCCGGCCGCCGATGTTCTCCACCTGTTTAGGCGCGATGTGTTCGATACGCTTCACCGTATCCAGCGGGAGGGCGCACAGCACTTCCGGAGCATTATGGAACAATACCAGCGAGTGGCTGTCGGTAAACTGTTCCTCAAGTTCAGCCGCGGCCCGCTCATGAGCGCGTGTCAGCTGGGCGACCGCGTCAAGGTTTGCCTTAACCCCAAGTCCGGCGACGTCAACGATCAGGGCCACAGAGCCGTCGCCCAGGATAGTCGCTCCCGCATACTCTTCCAGCCCTTTGAGGTGAGAGCCCAAGGGCTTGACGACAATCTCTTCGGTATCGTGAAAACTGCTTACCACCAGTCCGTAGGTTTGTGTGCCTGTGTTGACCACCACGATCTCCAGTGCGCCACCGACATGACGGCGGTCGCCGGGCTTGCGCGCATGCACCGGCTCAGCGGGTGAAGAGACCGGCTGGTCTTCGCCGAGAACCCGGATACGACGCGAGCGCCTGTCGGCGAGCCGGGTCCGGCGGTCGACCTCGCTTTGGCCGCCTTTTGGATCGACATAAGTGGGCACCATTCCCAGCACGTCCGCAAAACGCACCAGCGGAATCAGCCTGTCCCGCAACAGCAGTACTTCGGCGTCTCCCACAATTTCAATGCGGGTCTTGGTCTGCCCAGGCAGTACGTGGCGCATCTCCTCGACATTGATCTGCGGAATGGCGAACCGCTCTCCTTCAACCGAGACGATCAGCGACGGGATAATGGCCAGGGTAAGCGGCAACTTGATACGAAAGATTGTGCCCTTGCCGACAGTCGAAATGATCTCCACCTTGCCGCCGAGACGGTCTAAGTTGGTCTTCACAACGTCCATGCCTACGCCGCGACCGGAGATATCGCTCACTTGCGTGTTGGTGGACAAGCCGGGAAGAAAGATCAAGGCGGTCTTGTCCTTGGTCGACATCGCATCCAGCTTTTCAGCAGTAATCAGTCCTTTGGACAATGCGACCTTTGCGATGCGCTCCGGGTCGATGCCCCGGCCATCGTCGATAATCTCCACTACCACCTGACCGGCTTCGTGCCGGGCATCGATCGTGACTTGAGCCTGACGGCTCTTGCCGGCCTTGACTCGATCTTCGGGCAGTTCGACTCCATGATCGACGGCATTGCGCACCATGTGTGTCAGAGGATCGGAGAGGGACTCGATCAAACTCCTATCCAAAGCCACGTCTTTGCCGCGAACATCCAACTGAATGTCCTTGTGCAGAGAGGCGGCAAGGTCGCGCACCAACCGCGGGAATTTGCTGAATACGTTCCCGATGGGCTGCAAACGCGTCTGCATCACGACATCCTGCAGTTCGGAGGTAATCTGATTGATCCGCTGATCGGCGGCCTTCAGGGCGCGCGGATTATTCTGAGCGATCGAGGCGCGCAACTGGTTACGTCCCAGAACTAACTCGCCTGCCAGATTCATCAGCATTTCCAAAGTCGCCACGTTCACCCGGATGCTGTCCTCCACCACGTTTGCAGGCGGGGCGGTAGCCGAGCTGGCAATCGGCTTCGTAGCGAGTGGGATTGGAGCTGCTGAAAGCTCCGCCTCGGCGACCGGCGTCACGCTTGGCTGCACTTTGGGGGCATTGCTCGTTACTGCCGGCTTCTCGACGATCGCCTCCGGCTCGGTCAAAGCGGACTCTGAAAGCAGTTTGACCATGTCCCGGTTATAAGGAAACAGGAAGTCGATATCATCCGGCTTGAAAACCGTGGCTAAGATCAACCGCAGGGGTAGCTGGTTGCCGATAGGACTGTCCAGCGTGCCGACCGCCTCGAATTCCACTTCGCAATCCACAATGAGTCCAGCCGCCGTCAAGGTGCGGAAGACTTCAAGCACGTTCTGACCACGCCGCTCGATGTCGTGAATAAGGTCGTATTCGACCGAGTACAAATAACTCCCGCACTCCTTCGACCGTTCAAAATCGAACTTGCTCATCACTACAGGGGAGCCTCCTCCTTCCGGCTGCAGCGTGACAGTTTGGGTCAGGGATGCTTTCTTTTGTTCAGGTAAATAGGACGTCGCCAATCCACTTAGATTCACTACCAGCTCTCCGATATCGGCGTCGGCGCTTTCTTTCGGGTGGCTGATCATCTCGCGCAGTTTATCGAAGGCCGCCAGGAGCAGGTTGGTAATCTCTGCATTGGGGATCATCTTTTTGGAGCGGATCATATCCAGTACGGTCTCGGCCCTATGCGCCAACTCCTTTACGTTGGTTAGGCCGAAGTAGCCGCTGGCGCCCTTGATGGAGTGCGCGGCGCGGAATACCTTATTCACCAGTTCCAAATCGATGTTCGCGCCAGCCTCTTCAATGGCCAGCAATTCGGCCTCAATCGCGGTCAGGTGTTCTCGCGACTCATTGATAAACTCCCCGAGCAACTCATCGTCCAGATTCAAATCCATATTCGTATCCACAATGATTCTCCTATTGCGCTCTTCCGCTGACGTTGAGGCGCGCAGTCAACCGCATGCTCTGTAGCAGACGGAAGATGTCAGGGCATACGTTAGTCACCCGAACTTTACCCCCGTTGGGAGCTAAGCTGTTGGCCGTTGCGATCAGCAAGCCGATGCCGCTCGAGTCCAGCATCCTGGCACTCCCGAGATCGAAGACCAATTCGCGTGCGCCCTTACTCAGCATCTCCTTGAGGCGGGCCTGTAGATCCGGCACCAAGACTGCGGTCAAATCTCCATTCAGCCTTACCGAGCCTTGCAGATCATCCTGTTCCATCACGTAGGCAGTCATTCCGCAGTCTCCTTTTCCCCTTTGGTTCTTCTTGCCTATCCACATCGTGATCCGGTTCCCGCGGCGATTGAACTGAACGCGTCCGGCATACAACCCGTAGAGTTACAACCCGCGGCCGGAGGGCGCCGCTGTGTCGAATCTGCTTTGACATGCTTTCCGCCAGGCAAACCCAGAGCCTTCGTCGCTGGCCTGGAGGCGCATCCACTCCCGGCCAACCCAAAGGGACAATTCGGACGATCGATCGGCGTCACACGCATTTCTGTGAATCGCCACGTTGTTCAGGCTCTCCCGTGCTAACAACTCAACACAGAAGCAAACTTCGCCAAGGCAGTTTCTATGAATCGGATCGACGATCTTCAGGCTTGGCGATTCCACTTCTTCCGGCTGCGTGGGAATCGTTCGAAAATGAGAGATTTGGGTAAGTTGGCGGGCCGTCTTCATCTCTCCACTCCCATAAAAAGAGTGTCGTCCGCCGGGGATAAGTTGGCCATCACCTCGTTTACGACTGCTGGGACAAGTTCATGAAGCGGCGAACTCCGCTGTGAGAGACAAGCATTACTTAAGCGATGAAGGCCCTCCTCGTAAGTGCCGCCTGTTTCGATCAGCCCGTCGGTGCAGAAGAAAATCCGATCGCCCATCTGCATGGTCATTTCGGCGACGCCGAACACCGCGTCGGCAAAGACCCCGACCACATCGCCTTCCTGCCGCAGAATGACCGGTTCCTTTCCATTCGCGCAAACGAGGATTGCCGGCGGGTGACCGGCGGTGACTACCGACAAGTGCCCTGTTTGATGATTGAGCCGCGCATAGATGAGGGTGAAAAACGCGCCGGGAGGCAGAAGCCGGCAAAGCGAGCTGTTAATGGCTCGAACGATCTCCAGAGGAAGGTTCAGCGGGCCGGCGTATTCGGCGGCCAACGCCTTGAGCGATGCCGTCCACAGTGAGGCCGCCAGATCGTGCCCGCTGGCGTCTGCTACCAGATAATCAAAGACGCCTTGTCCTGCGGGGATGACATCGTAGAAGTCGCCGCCTGCTGCTAGCACCTGATGGATCGAAACTTGAAAACGCGCTCCCGGAAACTCCTCCGGTCGTGGCATCAGTGTTTGTTGTGCGCTGGCCAGCTGTTGTACGCGTTCGGCCTGGAGTTCGGAGAGTCGTTCATAAGCCCGCTTGAGCCGCAGATGAGTGCGCACCCGCGCGATGACCTCCGATCCGACGATCGGCTTGGTGATATAGTCCACCCCGCCCATTTCAAATCCCCGTACCTTGGTGGATGTATCCTCGTTGGCGGAGATGAAAAGTATGGGAGTGGTGAAGGCAGTGGCTTGGGCATTTAATGAGCGGCAGACGTCGAAACCTGTGCCATCCGGCAAGTTGACGTCGAGTAGAATCAGGTCGGGTGACTGCTCGCGAATTCCTAGCAGAGCGCCGGCAACGTCGCCCGCGCTGGCGGTGCGAAACCCAGCCCTTTTCAAAAATAAAAAAATCGTCCGAACGATATTTGCGTCGTCATCGACTACAAACACCAACGGAGAAAGGTCCCGTCGTTGCATGATAAAACCCACCGTGTTCCAGGCACAACCTCATTCGCGCCTCGGCAGGATCTTCCCCATATAACCGCGAAGCGAACAGGGTTCGTGTTCATTATCGACTTCTTTCGCGATTTCATTCATTTTTGTTGTAAGCACCTTTGTTTCAGTCTGATACTACCTACGGCAGGGGCGGCGATGTCATTCTGGCCGGTCAAATGGACCTCCGCGTGCCGACGCCGATGGCGGTCAAATCCGCAGCTGGAGCTTAAGGAAGGGCAAGGCTGCTCCAGCTTGAAATCTGCTCGAATCAAGATGACGGAGGTCGGAGCTGCGTACAAATGCCGGACCAAATGCGAGGCATCGGTCGCACTCACGGTGACCGCGATCTGCTGTTGTGCGCCGGGCTGAAGCAATGTCTAATTCCCACCCGCCAAACGCATGGGCGGTTCAGGGTTGTCCGATGGGACGTCCAGATCCAATCCCCATCGAGACGTTTCTCAGCCCCGCTCATGGACCCGAAGCTCAAGCCGCGAGCCTCGACACCTGACAGGATTCCAGGAGAGTTGCGCCGCCTGTGGAGTGATTTGAATGTCGAGACAGCTGACCGGCGACTTGCCCTTCTGTACGAAATCGCGCCTGTTAAGGAGGGCCCGGCGTCCTCGCATTCTGTAGTAGGAAAGATCCCAAATTGGGCTCGGCCAGAAAGCTAACACTCCTCCCATAGAAAATATTTGAAGGAAGATCCCTGCCTTTCACCGATATTGTCTACAGATGCCCAAGAATAGCTGGCCAGGCACTGTCGCTCTGGCCGGCAATGGGTCGTTTTCGGTATGCATGGCGCCTGGATGCTGTCGGTAGATGTAGAACGCCACCGCAAATCCATGTCTCTCGCGTTGCTGCTTGGCAAATGGAATGCTTCTTTATCGCGTATCGGCAAGTAGCGAGAGGGCCATGGGTTATGACTGTCGGGATTGGATCCGAAGCGATCCAGAAGATCGAGAAGGTCGGTAAGCAGATTCAAACTCTGCTGGCGCAGGCCGAGTCTGCGATCTGCGCGGTAACCGAGAGCTTCAGTGAACTCGCCCGGGAAAACAGCCAGATTCTCGACCTTGTCGCTTCCATCGTGGGCAGGGTTGAAGAGGACAGCGTTCGTTCGATTCTCTCCAAAGTCGCAGCGCTGGCTGGAGCGGCCAGAGGCTTTGCCCAGGAACGGGTCCAGGCTACCTCCGGAATCCTGCTGATCGTCACCGCCGAGGCCAAGCTTCTTGACCGGCTTTCGGAACTGACGCGCGCGCAACGCTCCATCGCGCGAGAGACCCAAACGCTCAGTGTTCTCACCAACATCGAAGTGGCCCGGCTGGGCGAACTGGGCAAAGGCTTCCAGTATCTGGCGCATGAACTGGACGAATTCTCCCAGACCGTGAGTCTCAGCATCAAGGAACTCTCCGCCCACACCGACGAGCGAAAGTCGGCCATCGACGAAACCAGGCGGATGCTCACCGCGGGAATGCCCAGGATTCGCCAGGAATTCGCCCGCATCGAATCGGATCTCAGCCGTGAGTTAGAGGCTGTCGAATCCAGCCATGCAGTGTTGGAACGCGCCCCGGCGAATTTCAGATCCGCTGTGGAGGAAATCGCCGGTCAAATTGACGGCGTCGTCTCCGCCATTCAGGTCTACGACATTACCCGTCAGCAGTTGGAGCACGTCCAGCACGGGCTGGAAGTGGTTGCCGGCAGAATGAATTCAGCCGAGGACCCCGAGGAACTTCCCCGCGGGGAAGCGTCCATCTTCTCGTCGGGACTTGTCATCCAGTCTTACCAACTGCGCAGCATAGAAGAGACAATCGGCCAATGGATGGATCGGATTGGCGCATGTCTGGAGGGCATTCTGCGGGTCAGCTCCTCGGACCTGGTTGCGATTTGCCCGCTCGTGCTTGAACAGGAGCAAAACCTTTCCACTCAGTTGGCGCACATCGAGTCGCTCGAGAGAGAGTGTCAAAAAGACAACCTGGAAGTGCAAGACGCCATCTCCGGCTTGTCAACCCTGATGCAGCTCGTCAGCGAGCATGTCGAAAAGTCGCGTTATGTTCGCGACCGCTTGCAGTTGCTCACTTTCAACTCCATCATCGAAGCCAGCCACCTCGGGTCGAAGGCCGACACCATCCTCGAGATCTCGCAGAGCATCAAACGTGTATCCCTTTCGTGGAGCGAGTTGACGGAACGTTCCGCGCAGGCGATGGCTGAGATTCTCGATTTGGTGGAGAAGGCAAAGTCCGAGATGAAAGCATTCTCTGCCTGCGAAAATGTGGGACTGGAACTCGCCGCGGCCGAGACCGCTCGTGGGTTGGATAACCTGCGCGAGGCGGCGGTGTTTGTCAGCGATAAGGCGAACAAGGTCGAAGCGGGTACCCTGCGATTGAAAAGCAGCATTGCGGCCGCCGGAGCCGCCCGTGACCGCCTTGCCGAAAACTTCGCGATAATCCATTCCTCTCTCGGTGAGATTGAGGCGGCGAAACTCCAGATTGAAAGCGATTACCCGCTGGCGAAGCAGCCGGGGGACAGGCGCCAGATCGAAGTACTGTTTTCGGATTGTTACACCACCGAAATGGAACGCGACGTATTGCGCGCGGCGCTTTCCGGTGCGCCGCTTCCAACTGCGCGGCAAAGTCTGGAAGGCAACAGTGTTGAGTTGTTTTAGAAAATGCTGGTCTTTTTATTTGCCGCAAGGGTTTAAGGCAGGTCAATATATGTGCGAGGGGCAGCAATGAAGCAAGTCTTAACCGTTGATGATTCAGGCAGTATCCGGCAGATGGTCAGCTTCACCCTGACCAAGGCCGGCTACCAGGTTACAGAGGCTATCGATGGCAAGGATGGATTGGAGAAGGCCGGGAGGCAGCGTGTCGACCTGATTATTACCGACCTCAACATGCCCAACATGGATGGAATCCAGATGATCGCGGCGATCCGAAAGCTGCCTGGATACGCGTTCACGCCCATTCTGATGTTGACCACCGAGTCGCAGGCAGAGAAGAAGGACGCCGGCCGCAAGGCAGGCGCCACCGGGTGGATCGTCAAGCCGTTCAATGCCGACCAATTGACCGCGGTCGTGCAGAAGCTGGTGAAATGACTGCGCAGCGTAAGGGCGCACTCGGCGTTTCAAGTAGTTACCGCTCGTACGAGCAAGAACGTAATAAGTTGGACTAAGTTCCTACTTATCGACAAAGATGGCGGCGCGCGGGATTTTTTCAAAGCCGGATGTTAGTCGTATTCTCCGGCACGGCAAATGAGTCAAGGGCCTTGCTGGCTGAAAGTCAACCCGGCAATTGTGTTCGGGAAGCCTTGCGTTTACGAGCTGCTTTATTTGTTGACTACTTAGTTATATATAAGTGAGCATATCGGTTTCCGAGCCTTTTCAGTGTTTTGTAGCGGACCGGAGTAGCCAGCGCAGTTATGTCGCTGCTATGTATACGATTACAACCTTCGTTAGAGCGCTTTAAACAGAACACTCGAAATTTGACTCATGAATTGCAAGCTAACTACCGATACAATGGCTAGGTGTCTTTGTGCGCTCTGCATCGTGACCTGGGGTCACAGCGCCAGATGAGAAGGAAATCGCTAAATGCCTGTCACCTTGAAGTTTGGCAAACAGAAAAGCACGCTTTGCCTGGATGGCCAGATCGACATTGCCTCTTCGGCAGAGCTGAAGAAGGCGCTGCTCGATGCGTTGTCTGCAGGCAAGAAGTTGAACATCTCGCTGGAGCGCGTCACAGATCTGGACGTGACGGCCGTGCAATTGCTCTGGGCGGCCAGACGCGAAGCGCAATCCGCGAACATTGATTTCGCATTCGATAAACGCGAGCCGCAGGAAGTGACTGCCGCTCTGGCCGACGTCGGACTTGATTTGTTTCTCCCAAATGAAGATCGGAACTTATAGAGGGCCGTGCAAGATGGGCCAAGGAAACGGGGCTAGGTTGTGACCACGATGGTTAAGATCGATCAGTTCCGCCATGGTTTCCAGGAGGAAGCACGCGAAATCGTGGTGGACTTGGAAGCCGCTTTATTGGAACTGAACGAAAACCGAGGCGACCTCGATCTGGTGGGACGCGTCTTCCGCGCCCTGCACACCATCAAGGGCTCCGGGTCCATGTTCGGCTTCGATAAGTTGGCCGCTTTTACGCACAATCTTGAGAACGCCTTCGACGAAGTTCGCAATGGGCGCATTCAGATCGACTCCGAGTTGATCGACCTTACGCTCTCCGCGCTCGATCAGATCCGGACCATGATTGAAGAAGGCGGCGGCGCGCCGGATGCCGACCAGGAAATCTGCGAAGCTATCTTGCAGCGCGTCCGGAAGATCACCGGCGCGCCAGAGGGCCACGCATCCATTGTGAAGCAGATTGTTAATCCGTCCGACGAATCCGCGCTCAAGGCTACCGGGAACGGCAAGCTGAATGAGTGGCTTATCCGCTTTACGCCGGGACCGGAAATGATGCGGAATGGAGCCAACCCGCTCCTCTTGATCCGTGAACTCAGGCAACTGGGTGGTCTCTCGGTGAAAGCTTCCCGGGCCGCGCTCCCGCCATTGAACGAGCTCGAACCGGAGCGCTGCTATCTCGGATGGGAAATGGTGTTGACCACCGAAGCCAATCAGGATGCCATCCGTGACGTCTTTATTTTTGTAGAGGATCTGTGTGAACTTTACATTGGGCCGGCCGCCAAACCTGCTGAAGAGAAGGGGAACGACTCGGACCTGATTGCCCGTGCCTTGCAGGAGAAGCGGGGAGCCAGTGGTGGCCGGCGTCCCTACGACAAGGCCGAAGCCGTATCGAGCCTGCGTGTTCCGGCTGCCAAACTCGACCAGTTTGTCGATCTGGTCGGGGAACTCGTAACCGTCCAGGCCCGGCTGAGCGAAATCGCCGCGCGTCACGACGACCCGGAAGTTAGTTCCGTTGCCGAAGAAATCGAGCGGTTGACTTCTTCGCTGCGCGAGAACTCAATGAACATCCGCATGATGCCGATTCGCGGCACCTTCGAGAAGTTCCGCCGCCTGGTGCATGACCTGGCGCGCGATCTCGGCAAGGATGTCGAGCTGACCATCGATGGCGCTGACACCGAACTCGACAAGACTGTAATCGATCAGTTGAGCGATCCGCTCATGCATTTGATTCGCAACAGCATGGATCACGGAATCGAGCAGCCAGACGTGCGAATCGCACGCGGAAAGCGCTCCACGGCGACGATTCATCTCTCGGCGCGTCACTCCGGGGCCAGTGTTCTCATCGGAGTTTCGGATGACGGCGGCGGAATCAACACCGAAGCGGTGCGTAATCGTGCCATCGAAAAGGGCATGATCGCCCCCGATGCGCATCTGACCGAGGCACAGACATTCGACCTGATCTTCCAGCCCGGTTTCTCAACCGCCAAATCGGTCACCGACGTCTCCGGACGCGGTGTGGGCATGGACGTTGTCCGGCAGAGCGTCGAGAGCTTGCGCGGCTCCATTGAAGTTGCCAGCAAATCTGGCCAAGGCTCCACGGTAACCCTGCGGCTTCCTCTTACTCTGGCCATCATCGATGGGCTGCTCGTAAATGTCGGCGAAGCATACTTCGTCCTACCCCTGGCCAACACGCTGGAATGCATCGAGCTGAGCGAGGAGGATATTCAGCGCGCCAACGGCAAGCATATGGCGAATGTGCGCGGTGAGATTGTTCCCTACATCCGTCTGCGCCAGTACTTCAATATTCAATCGGAACGGCCTGCGATCGAGCAAATCATGATTGTCGAAACCGAAGAAGGCCGGTTCGGGTTGGTGGTGGACAAGGTGCTGGGCAACTGTCAGACCGTCATTAAGAACCTGGGGCGCTTCTACCGTCATGTTCAGATCGTCTCCGGAGCAACGATCCTCGGTAACGGAATGGTGGCGCTGATTCTGGATCCCTACCGATTGGTGCAGGAAGCACTGAGAAGTGCGACGGAAACTCTAAGTTCCCCAGGTGTGCTTGCGAGGCCACGTGCCTCGGCCGGGAGACACAAATCCTTGCAGGGAGCCGCAGCAATTCAGTCGGGCTGAGATTGCACCCGATTCTCTTTCCCCCGGAGGTGCGGCAGCGGCCCCGGGATAAGGCTTCAAACGCTACCCAATGGCCGGCAATGGACCGGCGGGCCCGCAAATCTTTGCAGGACTCCCTTTGGCGATGAAGAACGAACCATCACCCGGTTCGCAACCATACAACCAGTCCAGCTTCGTACTCTTTCTATCTCGGGAACACAGCAAATGTATGAAGGCTGTGCGCGCCTGAGAAAGAAGCAGAGAGCGAATTCTGGCGAGAGGGAGAGCCACTTATTATGGCAACGAAATTGGTAAGTGAAGAGCGGAAACTGCAGGTCGCTGGAAACGGGCATTCAAGCAGCAAGAGGCCCGCCGAAGACGACTCCATGCTTGTGCTGCAGGAAATCATGCGGCTAGTGGATGCGTCCAAGGAAGGCCGTCTTTCCGAACGCGGCAAGGCTGTCCAGTTCGATGGCATTCACCGCGAAATGCTCGAGGGCGTCAACGAGATGCTGGACGCCATCCTGCTGCCGATTGGCGAAGGCAACCGCGTCCTCGCGCAGATCTCCAGTGGCAAGATCGACGAATTGATCACCCAGACCTACCACGGCGACCACGAGAAGATGAAAATCGCCGTCAACAACGTGGCGATCGTTACCCAGGGTTTGCAAAAGGAACTCGGCCATCTCATCGACGCATCCAAAGAGGGACAACTCTCCGAGCGTGGCAAGCCGGAGCAGTTCCAGGGCGCTTTCGCCGAGATCGTGCGCGGCGTCAACACCATGCTCGATGCAATTCTTCTGCCCATCGGCGAAGGCAATCGCATCTTGGCCCAGATCTCCAGCGGCAGAATCGACGAGTTGATCGCGCAAACCTACAAGGGCGATCACGAAAAAATGAAGATCGCCGTCAACAACGTCGCCGTTGTCACCCAGGGTCTGCAGAAGGAATTGGCGCGGCTGGTCGAGGCTTCGCGCGAAGGACAGCTCAGCGAGCGCGGCAAGCCGGAGCAGTTCCAGGGCGCATACGCCGAAATCGTTCGCGGCATGAATCAGATGCTCGACGCGATTCTCCTTCCCATCGGCGAGGGCAATCGCATTCTGGGCCAGATCTCCAATGGCAAGATCGACGAGTTGATTGCCCAGACATACAAGGGCGACCACGAAAAAATGAAGGTTGCCGTCAATAACGTAGCGTTGGTCACCCAAGGCCTGCAGAAAGAATTGGGCCGTCTCATCGACGCGTCCAAGGACGGACAGCTCTCCGATCGCGGTAAACCGGAGCAGTTCCAGGGCGCATTTGCCGAAATCGTGCGTGGCATGAACCAGATGCTCGATGCGATCCTCATTCCCATCGGCGAGGGTAACCGCATTCTGGGCCAGATCTCCAACGGCAAGATCGACGAGCTGATTGCGCAAACCTACAAGGGCGACCACGAAAAGATGAAGATTGCCGTCAATAACGTAGCGTTGGTCACCCAGGGCTTGCAGAAAGAACTGGGCCGTCTCATCGAGGCGTCCAAGGATGGTCAACTTTCCGAGCGCGGCAAGCCGGATCATTTCCAGGGCGCATATGCCGAAATCGTGCGCGGCATGAACCAGATGCTCGATGCGATCCTCATTCCCATCGGCGAGGGTAACCGCATCCTGGGTCAGATCTCCAATGGCAAGATCGACGAGTTGATTGCCCAGACCTACAAGGGTGACCACGAAAAGATGAAGCTTGCGGTCAACAACGTCGCAACTGTTCTGCAAACCCTGCAGAAGATGTTGGTGCGACTGACCGATGCGGCAAAGGATGGAAAGCTTGTCGAACGCGCCAATCCCGACCAGGTGCAGGGTGCTTATGCCGACATCGTTCGGGGCGTGAACAGCATCCTGGATGCCGTGATCGGCCCGTTGAATGTCTCGGCAAAATACGTTGAGATGATCAGTAAGGGCGACATCCCAGCGCAGATTACCGACACCTACAATGGCGACTTCAACACCATCAAGAGCAACTTGAACGTGTTGATCGTGGCCATGAACGACATTACCGCCGCAGCCGAAGAAATCGCGAATGGCAACCTCATGGTCACCCTGCGCGAACGCTCTCCGCAGGACAAGTTGATGCAGGCACTCAGTGCCATGGTGGCCGGGCTCACGCAGACGGTGACCGATGTCCGTTCCATCGCCGGCGAAGTGGCCGGAGCGAGCCAATCCATCTCTACGGCTTCTATCCAGGTCTCCAAGGGCGCCAGCGCGCAGGCGGCGGCTGCCGAAGAAGCCTCGTCCTCGATGGAAGAGATGGTTTCGAATATCAAACAGAATGCCGACAACGCGCAGCAGACGGACAAGATCGCCAACAAGAGCGCCAAAGATGCGCAAGAAAGCGGCAAGTCGGTCCTCGAAGCAGTCGCTGCGATCAAGGAGATTGCCAACAAGATCTCCATCATCGAAGAGATTGCTCGCCAGACCAACCTGCTGGCGCTCAATGCGGCCATTGAAGCGGCCCGTGCCGGAGAACACGGCAAGGGATTCGCAGTGGTCGCGGCGGAAGTCCGCAAGCTGGCAGAACGCAGCCAGAAGGCCGCTGGCGAAATCAACCAGCTCTCCAGCTCAACGCTGAAAGTCTCGGAGAAATCCGGCGAAATGCTTGAAAAGCTGGTGCCCGATATTCAGCGTACCGCCGAACTTGTGCAGGAGATCTCTGCCGCCAGTAAGGAGCAGGATACGGGCGCAGAGCAAATCAACAAGGCCCTCCAACAGTTGGAGAAGGTGATCCAGCAAAATGCCTCCGCGTCCGAGGAGATGGCCTCGACGACCGAGGAACTCACTGGTCAGTCTGAACAGCTGATGAGCGCGCTCGCTTTCTTCCATACCAGCGACGAAGAGGGCTCGGGACGCAGAAACGTCAGAAGCGGAAAGCCGATGCACTCCGGCGCACCTGCGCGTTCGGCTCCCAGCAGGCAGAGTCAATTCGCTCCAGCTGCGGCAAAACCAGCGGCCCGTGGCGGCGTCAACTTGCGTCTCAAGGACAAGCAAGATGACCTCGACGGTGAGTTCGAGCGTTACTAACCGGCAAGCGCGGACTGCCGCAATAGGCGGTCCGCGCCATGTCTTCAAGATTCGAGAGGAGTTTGCAATGAGCGTTAGTGAAATCACGGAGACCCGCCAATATCTCACCTTTAAGCTCGGCAACGAGATCTTCGCGACCGATGTGGCGAAGGTAAGAGAGGTGCTCGACCTGACCACCATCACCGCGATTCCCCGCACCCCGGAGTTCATGGCGGGCGTAATCAATTTGCGTGGAAGCGTGGTCCCGGTTGTCGATCTGAGACTTTGCTTTGAGATGTCGAAAACCGAAAGCACGCGCAACACCTGCATTGTTGTCGTAGAGGTGCTGCTGGACAACGAATCGACAATCATTGGCGCACTGGCCGATTCCGTGGAAGAGGTGATCGATCTGGAACCGGATCAGATTCAACCGGCGCCGCGCATCGGAACTCAGATACGCACCGACTTCATCAAGGGGATGGGCAAACGCGACACGCAGTTCATCATGATCCTGGATATCGACCGCGTTTTCTCTTCGGATGAACTGGCCGTAGTGCGTGGGCAGGAATCCAAGTCTCAGGCTGAAGTGGCTGCTTGAGGCCGCTTTATTCGGAGTAGGCAGCCTGTCGGTAGAACGCGCGCAAGAGCCCCCTCCCAAGGAGGAAAAGCTCTTGCGCGTCCAAACTTTTTTCAACATCTACGAACCGGATCAAGGAGAGAGCGAACAGCTTTTGCGCATTGCTCACCCTATGACTTCACACAGCGAAAACATCTCCAGCCGGGACTACAAGCGACTTTGCGCGTTGATCTACCAGCACGCCGGAATCAACCTCGGAACCGAACGCAAGACCATGCTCGAAGTCCGCATCAAGCGACGGCTGCGCGCTTTGGAAATGCCTTCCTACGGCCAATATTGCGACTATCTTTTTGGTCCTTTGGGGATGAAGGAAGAGTTGATCCACCTGATCGACGTGGTTACGACCAACAAGACCGACTTTTTTCGCGAGGCCGGGCATTTCGACTTTCTTGCCCAGAGCGTATTGCCGGAGTTTGTGGAGCGGAACCCCGGCGGTCGGCCATTTGTCATCTGGAGTGCGCCGTGCTCGACCGGCGAAGAGCCTTATACCATGTCGATTGTGCTCAACGAGTTCGCGCAAACGCACCCGGGCTTCCGCTTTCGGATTCTGGCCTCTGACATTTCAACCACGGTTCTCGCCGACGCTGTGATCGGTGTTTACTCGGAGGCGGAAGTACAGCCGGTGGCTTCCCATTTAAGGCGAAAGTACTTTATGCGCAGCCGCGACAAGTCCCAACCCAAGGTACGGGTAGTGCCGGAACTTCGGCGTCAGGTTGAGTTTCGCCGGTTGAATTTCATGGACGCCGATTATCGGATGCCGGAAATGGCGGATGTCATTTTCTGCCGGAATGTCCTCATCTACTTTGACCGGCCAACGCAGGAAAGCATTCTGCACAAACTTTCCAACTGTCTTCTGGTGGGTGGGCACCTGTTCGTCGGTCACGCCGAAACATTGCACGACATGAGCTTGCCACTTTCCCCCCTTGGCCCGTCGGTGTACCGGAGAATTCATGGCTGATTCCCTCCTTCCGGAAATCTACGTCCAGCCCGGCGAATCGCATCTGTCCAAAGAGCCGGTGATTTTCCGGACGGTGCTCGGCTCTTGTGTCGGAGTTACGTTTCTCATTCCAAGGTTGGGAATCGGTGCCATCTGCCACCCCATGCTACCCCGCTATCCCGTCAAACCTGTGCCCGGCATGACCGTGGCTTCGGGACGCCGTTACGTCGACTTTACAATTCGCGACCTGGCGCGCCAGTTCGATCAAGCCGGCGCGCGTCGTTCCGAAGTACATGTCAAACTCTTTGGCGGCGGCGATGTGTTGATGGTAAGTAGCGAATCCACCCGCCCCACTATCGGAAAGCTGAACTGCGAAGCAGCGCTCCGTGTCCTCGGCGAAGAGGGCTTCAGTGTGATCGCATCGAGCCTTGGCGGTACCCTTGGGCTGAGCATTCAGTTTCACACAGGAACCGGCGAAGTGCTGCTGAAGAGGCTCGGATGAGATGACTGAAATCCGTGGAGACACTATCTCCACAGCCAATGCCAATCAGGTAGTTTTGAACAGCAATGCAAAGAGGCAGATCCTTGGGAAATGGTAAGATCCGCGTACTGATCGTCGACGATTCGGCAGTGGTCCGTCAGACTCTCGCCGAAGTGCTGTCCAGCGATCCCGACATCGAGGTCATGGCGACGGCCGGCGATCCCTATGTTGCCGCAGAGCACATGAGTAAGGAAGTCCCGGACGTTATAACTCTCGACATCGAGATGCCGCGTATGGATGGACTGACCTTCCTCAAGAAGATCATGAGCCAGCATCCGATTCCTGTCGTGATCTGTTCGAGCCTCGCCGAAGAGGGAGCGCAAAGCACATTCCGGGCGCTGGAGTTTGGCGCGGTAGATATCATCACCAAGCCGAGGCTGGGCACCAAGCAGTTCCTCGAAGACTCGCGCACCGTGATCTGCCAGGCTGTGAAGGGCGCAGCAAGGGCCAAGGTGCACCTGCTAGGCCCCAGCCGTACAGTGCAGCCAAAGCTCACTGCCGACGCCATCCTTTCGCCGGCCACGCACGCCATGGCCGAAACCACCGAGAAAGTGGTCATGATTGGCGCTTCCACCGGCGGCACCGAAGCGCTGAAGACGCTCCTCGAAGTCCTGCCCGCGGACTCACCTGGAATCGTCATTGTCCAGCACATGCCGGAGCTCTTCACGCGAGCTTTCGCCAACCGGCTCGACGGCCTTTGCGCCATCACTGTGAAAGAAGCGGAGACCAACGACAGTGTCATCCGCGGCCGTGCGCTCATTGCACCCGGCAATCATCATCTGCTGCTCAAGCGCAGTGGTGCCCGCTACTACGTCGAAGTGAAAGACGGCCCCTTGGTCTGCAGGCATCGTCCTTCGGTGGACGTACTGTTTCGATCGGCCGCGCGCTACGCGGGGCGCAATGCGGTGGGAGTCATCCTGACTGGAATGGGCGATGACGGAGCACGCGGAATGCGCGAGATGAAAGATGCCGGAGCCACCACCATTGCTCAGGATGAAGCTACCTGCATCGTCTTCGGCATGCCCAAGGAAGCCATCAAGCTGGGCGGTGTAGACAAGGTGCTGCCACTCACCTCCATCGCCGGATCGATGCTCACCCACGCACGTTGAATGCAACGATGCGCCGGTTTAATACCTGCTCGAATCGTGAGAACGGAAAACGGGAGTCGGACCAAGGCAAGAGGTCGCACAGGATAACTTAGTTACTCTCCGCGATCTCTCCGCGTCCGCCGAAAGGGTCATATGAACAGATGGCTGCGCGCGCCGATAAAGGCCAGTGAGGACACACTCTCCTCGGGGTGGGCAGCGCACGATATGGGGCTACCGATTGAACATGCGGGACTTGCTGCAGCTGTGGAGCAGGCCGCGGACGGCGTGGTCCTTACCGACACCGACGGGACCATTCAATATGTGAATCCCGCCTTCACGACGCTGACCGGATACTCCCGCGAGGAGGTGGTCGGCAAGAACCCGCGCGCACTCAAGTCCGGATGTCATACCAAAGAGTTCTACGGTGAGCTCTGGACGACCATCCTCTCCGGCAAAGTCTGGCAAGGGGCCATCACCAACCGTCGCAAGGACGGCACGCTCTACGACGAGGAGATGCGCATCTCTCCCGTCTTCGACGCGCAAGGCGCAACCACCGGGTTCATTGCCATCAAGCACGATGCCACCGAAATTCGGGTACGCGAGCAGGCGCGGGCCTTCCTGGCGGCGATCGTCGAGGGCTCCGAGGATGCGATCATTGCTACCACGCAGGCCGGCATCATCCTGACCTGGAACCGAGGTGCGGAAGCCCTGCTGGGCATCCTTGCCGGCCAGGCCATCGGCAAGAATGTTTCGATGATTGCCCCGGAGGAGCGGCGAACCCACTTGGCTTCGTTGATCGACTGGGTGGCGGACGGCCAGCCCATTTCCAACTACGAGGGCCTATGTCAGCACGCGGATGGACGCGAGATTCGGGTTACCGCCACGATTTTTCCCATCCCCGGCACCGCCGGCGCAATCAAAGCCGTTACCCTCGTCCTGCGCGATACCTCGGAGCGTTTCGCCGCCGAGCAGCGGCTCCGCGAGAGCGAGGAGCGCTTCCGAGAGGTCTTCGAAAACGCTCCCGCCCCCGTGTGTGTGATTGGGCCGGGGGCGCGATTCATCCAGGTGAATCAAGCGCTTTGCCGCATGCTCGGGTACTCCGAAGCGGAACTGCTGGCCAAGACCTGGACGGACTTGTGCCTTCCTTGCGACCTGGCAAGCTCTGTGAATCGTCAGCTGCATCTGTGGGACGGCCCGGCCAGGACGGTGGACGTGGAAGACCGCTTTATTGGTCGGAGCGGCAATATCATCCAGACCCGGCTCAGGATCTCGATCGTCAAGGACGGCAATGGCCGCACAGCCTACTCCGTCGTCCATGCCGAGGACATCACCGAGCGTAAAAGAGCGGCGGAAGCGCTGCAGGCCAGCGAAGAACGCTTTCGCACGGTATTCGAAAACGCTCCAGTGGGTATGTACTTGGCTGGGCCGGATGATCGGATCATTCAGGTCAACGCCGCGTTGTGCGAAATGCTGGGATACAGCGCGCAGGAGTTGCTGGCCGGGACATGGCAGATGCTGTTCCATCCGGAAGATCTACCCGCTGCGATTGAAAGAAAGAGAGCGTTGTGGAGCAATCAAACCGAAAAGGCGCTTGCGGAGGCCCGCTTTGTCGATCGGGATGGTTCGATCGTCTGGTGCCACATCCGGGTTTCGTTGGCCTCGGACGGAGCGGGAAACGCACTCTTTTCGGTCATCCATGTGACCGATATTACAGAACGCCGACGAGCGGCCGCCGTTCTCCAGGAGTCCCGCGAGTTTGCCCAGGCCACCATCAATGCGCTCTCTTCCAATATGTGCGTGCTCGACGAGACGGGCAGAATTATCGCCGTCAATCAGGCATGGAGAGACTTTGCCAAAGAGAATCCCCGGCTGGCTCCGGGAGAATTCGAAGTGGGAACTCCGATTTATGAAGGCCTTTGCGAAGGGGCCAACTATCTCGACGTCTGCGACCGGTCAACCGGTCCGGAGGCAGCGGAAGCTGCCGAGTTCGGTGAGGGAATCCGCTCTGTGTTGCGCGGCGACTGCGATCGATACTCCAAGGAGCATGCTTGCCACTCTCCAAACGAACAGCGATGGTTCCTCAGCAGAGTCACACGCTTCTCCGCTAACAATCGGCCACGCATTGTTATCGCTCACTTCGATATCAGCGTGCGCAAGCGGTCGGAACAGGCATTGTACGAAAGCGAAGAGCGCTTCCGTTCCATGGCCGATATCTGCCCCTCGATGATGTGGGTCACCGATGCACAGGGAAACTTCCAGTTCATCAATAGGGTCTGCAGGTGGTTCCTGGGGGCCACCAGCGCGGAATTGACAGCTGGGCAATGGCAAGCCCTGATACATCCGGACGACGCGTTCGCCTATTCCCAGACGATGAGCCGCGCTTCGAAAGAGCGAGCGCCCTTCCGAGCCGACTACCGGGTGCGGAGAGCCGACGGCGAGTGGCGGCTGCTGGGATCGAACGGCATGCCCCGGCTGTCGCCGGCCGGCGATTTCATGGGTTTCGTGGGCCTGGCCGCGGACATTACCGAACGCAAGAAGATGGAACAGGCGCGTGAATTCCATCACTCCCTCATTCGCACCATCCAGGAAGTGTCGCTGGACGGCATCCTGGTGGTGGACCAAGAGGCCAATGTGCTCTTCAACAATCGGAAGCTCTTCGATATCTGGCAGGTTCCGGCGGATGAGTTTCAAGGGCAGGCGGCAGGCACACCGGCAGTCGGGCCTGCGGGGCCACTCCTGAAAGCTTGTCTCAACCGTCTCAAGGACCCCGAGTCTTATGAGATACGGGCACGCGAATTGTACGCCAACCCAGGCGCGGACGATCATTGTGAAGTGGAATTGAAAAACGGCCGGATCCTCGAGCGCTATACCACCAGCCTCAAGACCGATCAGGGCAAGTTCCTGGCCCGAGCCTGGTTCTTCCGCGACATCTCCGAACGCAAACAGGCCGAGCAGGCCCTGCAAAGCAGCGAAGAAAAATTCCGCCAGCTGGCGGAAAACGTGCGCGAAATTTTCTGGCTCAAGGACAAAGGGTCGGAGCAGTTCCTCTATGTCAGCCCCGCCTACGAACATGTTTGGGGAAGAAGCTGCGCCAGCATTTATCAAAATCCGGAGTCTCGTCTGGAAGCCATTCACCCTGACGATCTTGCACCGGCCCTCCTGCTCTTTGAGCGCCAAATGCAAGGGGAAGACATCGCGGCGGAATACCGAATTCGCACCCCGGACGGACAGGAGAAATGGGTTCGCGACTGCGCCTTTCCCGTCCGCGACAATGCCGGAGAACTTATTCGAATCGTCGGGATTATCGAAGATATCACCGAGCGGAAGCTCATCGATCACGAAATGATCCGCGCTCGCGACGAAGCCGAAGTGGCCAACCGTGCCAAGAGCCGTTTTCTGGCAAACATGAGCCACGAGATCCGAACTCCGATGAATGGCGTCATCGGCATGAACCAGTTGCTTTTGCTTACGGAACTCACCTCCGACCAGCGGCGCTACGTCGAAGTGGCCCAGACCAGCGGCCAGGCACTGCTTGCGCTCATCGACAACATCCTCGACTTGTCCAAGATCGAGGCCGGAAAGATATGTCTCGAAAACCGCTCTTTCAGTCTCAAGCAGACCGTCGAAGATGTGGTTCAGCTGGTGAGCGTGCAGGCCGCCGCAAAGGAACTCCACATCGACGCCCATGTGTCTCCCCGCATTCCCAAATTGCTGGGCGGCGATGCTCTCCGGCTCCGCCAGGTGTTGACGAACCTCGTGGCGAATGCCATCAAGTTCACCCAGCGCGGAGGCGTCACCCTGGAGGCCGAGCTTGAAAGCGTGCAGGGCTCCCTCGTCAAGGTTCGTTTCAACATCAAAGATACTGGGATCGGTATTCGCCCCGATCAGATGGCAGTGCTCTTTTCGCCCTTTGTTCAGGCCGACACATCCACCACCCGGAAGTATGGCGGCTCTGGGCTCGGCCTGGCCATTTCAAAGCAGCTTGTCGAGATGATGGGCGGGAGCATCGGCGTGGAAAGCCAGGAAGGCCAGGGCTCAAACTTCTGGTTCACCGCCGTCTTTAATCAGCCGAAATCGGTAGTGCAGACGCCACCAGTTACCTCCCTTGGCATTCCAGCACTCGCCCTCAAGCGCCCGACCCACCAGGAGGCCGTGGAATCCCACGCAAAGCAGAAGATCCTGGTGGCGGAGGACAATCCCACCAATCGCCAGGTCATTCTGGCGCAACTGAAGGCGCTGGGACACATAGCGAGTGCCGTCTCCAATGGGGCCGAGGCTGTTGATGCGGTCGATCGCGGCGGGTTTTCCCTGGTGCTCATGGATTGCCAGATGCCGGAAATGGACGGCTACGAGGCCACTGGCCGTATTCGTCGGTCGGCCCATCCGCGCATTCCAATCGTCGCCCTTACCGCCAACGCCATGGCGCAGGATCGCGAAATATGCCTCCGCGCGGGGATGGACGACTATCTCGCCAAGCCGGCGGAACTTGCGCAACTGGCGGCCATTCTTGGCAAGTGGCTTCCGATTCCGCCTGCGGCCCTTTTGACTCCTCCCTCCGCGGAGCCTCTTCCTATACCACCCGTGGTCCTCGTCTTCGATGAGGCGGCGCTGCTGCGTCGTCTGGTGGGCGACCGGAAGTTGGCGAGCACTGTGCTGGCAGGCTTCCTGGAAGACGTCCCCTCCCAGCTGAGACAATTGCGTCTCCGCTTGGACGAGCAGGACGCGAAAGGCGTCCGCTTGCAGGCGCACACTCTCAAAGGGGGTGCCGCAACCGTGGGCGCGGATGCCTTGCACGCCGTTTCGCTCGAAATGGAAGTGGCCGCCAAAGCCGGCGACCTGAAGCGCTGCCGCGAACTTTTGCCCGGCCTCTGCGTCGAATGCCAGCGCTTCAAGGCTATGCTGGAACAGGACCGATGGGTCCAGACAAACGGGGTCTGAAGGAGAACCATACATGGGCATCTTGGACGACGAATTAGCTCTGGATTACCTTGCCGATTGCCGCGAGAATCTGAGTGTCATGGAGACCGAAATTCTGGCCATCGGGATGGGCGGAGGTGCGGAGGAGGACGGCCGGCTCGACCGCGTCTTCCGGGCTGCCCATGCGATCGGCGGGCCTGCTGTCTATTTCGGGTTGACCAGGATCCACGAGTTGGCATATCGAATTGAAAACCTGGTGGCTCTGATCCGCTCCCGTCAACTTGCTTCGACGAAGGAGCAAGCCGACGCCTTGCTTGCTGCCACTGACCGGTTGCGCGAATTGATAAGCGACCCTCAAAACAGCAATCTGGCCGAAATCGCGGCCGTCAGCGCCGATTTGGATCGGCTGCGGCAAGGCCAATCCACCACTGTCGATTTGGCCCCTTCCGTTCTTTCAGCCACCTCTTCAGCTTCCATCGACGAATTGGCGCCCACTACAGTTCAAATCATTTCTCGACCCTTGCGCATCCTGCTGGTAGAGGATGATTTTGCCTGTCGCTTGCTGCTGCAAACCTTCCTCTCCCGCTATGGGCAATGTCATATCGCCGTCAACGGAGAAGAAGCCGTCGACGCCTTTCGCATCGCTCTCGACTGCGGCCAGCCGTACGATCTCATCTGCATGGATATCATGATGCCAGTGATGGACGGTCGTGAGGCAGTTCGCCAGGTGCGTGCTTTGGAAGAATCCCAAGGAATCCTGTCCACATTTGGAGCCAGGATATTCATGACCACGACGGTGCAGGAAATCAAGGAAGTGTTCCTTTGTTTCAAGGAACTTTGCGACGCGTATCTGATGAAGCCACTCGATCTTGGGCAACTTCTGGACCAAATGAAGTTCTTCCGTTTGCTTGATACCCGTTCCATTTCAGAGTAGGAGATCTCTGATAACCGCGTCGACTCCGCGAACGGTTAGAGCGGCCCTTGGCGCTTCTTCAAGACAGGTGAAAGCTGTTACTGGGGAAGAGAAGTTGTCATATCAGGCAAGCCACTTTTCCGGTTCTTCGATTGCTCCAGCCAGATCGTGCAGGAATGTCGCGGCCTTCGCACCGTCTGCAACGCGGTGATCGACAGAGAGGTTCAAGCGCAGCATGGGCCGCACTCCGACACCGCCTTCGATAGGAACAGCGCGGTCTTTGATGGCTCCTACAGCCAGAATCGCGGCCTGTGGTGGTGTGATGATGGCGCTGAACGAATCGACGTGGAACATGCCCAGATTGCTGATGGTGAAAGTTCCACCCGTGAGGTCCGCGAGACGCAGATGGCCGTCGCGAGCGCGTTCGCTCAGGACGCGACGCTGGCGGGCGATCTCGCCTAATGTGGCGCTGTGCGCGTTAGCCACGACCGCCGCCACCACGCCTTCGGGCACCGCCATGGCAATGGAAATATTGACATCGGGATTCAGCCGGATGCCGGCGTCCATCCAACTGGCATTGAGGCGGGGATGTTTTGTGAGGACGCGCGCGACAAGTGCGACCAGCAAGTCCGTGTGTGTCAGCTTGACCCCGTGCGACTGCTCGATAGCCGGTCCCAAGGCCGCGCGTGCCCGATTCAATCCACTCGCGTCGACTTCTCGCTCGACGAAAAAGTGCGGCACGGTCGTCCAGCTTTGCGCGGTGCGTTCGGCCATCAGGCGGCCGATGGAACTGAGCGGCTCCAGTTGCTCGGCGGCAGGCGCAACCGATTGGCTTGCCGGTACGTGGTTCGCTTTGGCTTCAATTAAAGCCCTGATATCGGACGCCAGAATCTCGCCGCCGGGCCCCGTGCCTTGCACTGCGTCAAGATCGATTCCCGCTTCTTTCGCAAGCCTCCGGGCCTTCGGCGAAATCTGTCCAATGCTGCGAATAGCTTTTTCAGCTTGTTCAGTTTGTCCAGATTCGCCTGCAGCCATATCGTTCGCCGCTTTCACATTTGGCGATTCCTCCAAGTCCCCCGCCGCCTGGATAACTCTACCGTCTGCTCCCGGCAAACTCTCTCCAGGATCGAGGATCCAGGCAATCACTTGCCCAACGGGGATATCTTCTCCGACTGCGGCAGTGACCCCGGCAAGAACTCCGTCGGCTTCCGCTTCGACTTCCATCGTGGCCTTGTCGGTTTCGATCTCAAGCAGCATCTCGCCTTTCTGGATGCTGTCGCCTTCTTTTTTGAGCCAGGCGACCAGTTTCGCGGTCTCCTGGGCCACTTCAAGCGCGGGCATGATCACACTGTTCGCCATAGATGATCGAGCAACAAAGACCTGGGTCTTCCTGCCTAACTCCTCACTCTTTCCGATTGCGCGCTGGCTGCAAGCAAGTTGATGACATCCTGGCTGGGAGCGGATTCTGTCTCTCGTATCGTCGGCAACGGCCCACCCACGGTGTAGTAGTGCGCACCGGCAACCAATAACTTTTCGGCAGGAAATCGCGTGATGATTTCGTGCCCGGTCTCGGTAACGACGATTTCTTCTTCGATGCGGGCCGCGCTCCAGCCATCGGTGGAAGGCCAGAAAGTCTCCAGCGCGAAGACCATGCCAGGCCTGATCTCCTGTGGATGATCGAGCGACACAAGGCGGCTGATCACAGGCTTCTCCCAGATGGCAAGGCCGATGCCATGACCGTACTGAAGCGCGAAAGCGGCCTCTTCATTGGGGAATCCGAAGTCAGTCGCCTTTGGCCAAACCGACGCAACCTCGGCCGTTGTGCGGCCCGGTCGAATCAACTCGATCGACGCGTCAAGATAATCGCGGCATCTTTTGTACGCATCCGTCATGGCCTGCGAGGCGGAACCGATCGTGAAGGTGCGGTAGTAACAGGTCCTGTAACCCATGTAGGAGTGGAGAATGTCGTAGTAAACCGGATCGCCGGGTCGCAACATGCGGTCGGAGAAGACATGAGGATGAGGATTGCAGCGTTCCCCCGAGATGGCATTCACAGCCTCAACGTATTCCGAGCCGAGGTCGTAGAGAATCTTGCTCACCAGGCCCACGGCTTCGTTTTCACGCATGCCCGGTTTCATGGCCATGTAGAGCTCGTGGTAGGCGGCGTCGACCATGCCTGCGGATGTATTGAGCAGCGATATCTCGTCCCGCGTCTTGATCACGCGAGCCTCGGACATCAACTGCTGGCCGTCCACTACGGTGATGCCTTCGCGTTGCAGCGCGAACAGGACAGGTAACTCGATAATGTCGACGCCGACCGGATCTTTGTGCAGGCCGCGCATCTCAAGCTCGATGCGGATCTTCTTGGCGACGTCTTCAGCGCGGCCGTGTTCGGGAGACATGGTGCCGCGAAGCATCGAGATGCCGGGCCTGGAGCGCTCGCCCAGCCAGGGACAATGCAGTTGGTGGTGGCGCGCCGCGGAGCCAAAGTCCCAGAGGATGGGCTCGTCGTTTTGCGGAAGCAGCGTGAACCGGTTGGCCTTGTCCTGCGCCCAGGTGCCGATATGCGTGGCCGTCAGATAGCGCACGTTGTTCATGTCGAAACACAGCAGCGCGCCCATCTCGGATTTCGCCAACAGGTCTTTGGCGCGCTGCAATCTCTCTGTACGCAGGCGTTCGAAATCGATCCGTTGTTCCCAATCGACCGCCATGGTTCCCGTTGTCGGCAATGCCATTCTGACTCTCCTGATTTGTTGCGGGCTACTTTCCGCAGAGCTTGCGAGCCGCCTCAAAAACCGACTGCGGCGTGGCCACGGTCAAGTCCTCAAGCGGCGGGGAAAATGGAATCGGAACATGCATCGCGCCCATGCGAAGAACGGGTGCATCGAGGCTGAAGAATGCCCCCTCGGCGATGGTCGATGCCAGTTCCGCCGTAACCCCGTAACGGCCGTAGCCTTCATCCAGCACGATTGCGCGCGAGGTTTTCTTTGCCGACTCAATCATCGTACGTTCGTCGAGCGGCCACAGCGTGCGTGGATCCACCACCTCCGCGCCGATGCCAATCTCGGCCAGCAAATCCGCCGCGCTAAGCGCCACCTGCACCATGCTGCTGGTGCCAACCAGCGTAATGTCCTCGCCCACTCGCTTGATGTCCGCAACGCCGAATGGGATTGTGTATTCTTCGCTAGGCACGAGGCCTTTCAGCTTGTGGTGCATCATCTTGTCTTCAAAGAAAACCACCGGATTGTCGTCGCGAATCGCAGTCTTGAGCAGGCCTTTCGCATCGTAAGGAGTGGAGGGAATGACGACCTTAAGGCCGGGCACATGACAGAACCATGCCTGCAGAGACTGCGAATGCTGCGCGGCCGAGCGGCGCGTGGCTCCGAGCGTAGTGCGCAGAACCATCGGCACCTTCCATTTGCCTCCGGACATGTAATGAACCTTTGCTGCCTGGTTCACCATCTGGTCCATCGTCAGGGTAAGAAAATCTCCAAACATGATGTCGACCACCGGACGCAACCCTGTCATTGCGGCGCCGACTGCAATGCCGGTGAATCCCGCTTCAGAGATCGGCGTATCGAATACTCGCTCGGTCCCAAACTCCTCGACCAAACCGGAAAGAACCTTGAAGGGTGTTCCAGCTTCGGCCACGTCTTCACCAAGGATGCAGACGCTCGAGTCGCGCCGCATCTCTTCGGCGAGAGCCTCCCGAACAGCCTGCGCAAAACTCAGTTCCCGCATGGTAGCGTCAGGCATAGACGTGCATCTCCACTTCCTCGGGTTTTGGATACGGCGCGGCGACGGCGAAATCCACTGCGGCTTTCATCTCCATGCGAACTTCAACTTCGAGCGCGGCGAGTCCCGATTCATCCGCCAGCGATTGATCGAACAAGCGGCCGGCCAACATCTGGATGGGGTCACGCGTGGTCTTCCATTCCTGCTCTTCCTCCTTCGGACGGTAGTACTCGCGATTGATATCTCCGACATGATGGCCGGTGTAACGATAGGTATTGCAGAGCAGGAAAGCCGGGCCATCCCCAGCGCGGGCACGGTCAATCAACCTCTTGGCAATGGAATAGACCGCCTGCAAGTCCTGCCCATCCACGGTCTCCGCCAGCACGCCGAAGGCTGCCGCCCGGGCGCAGATATCTCCCGCCGTGGTCTCACTGAAATGCGTGTATTCGTTGTACAGGTTGTTCTCGCAAACATAGATCGCGGGCAGCTTCCAAAGCTGTGCGATATTCAACTCTTCGTACAAGACGCCCTGGCCAAGTGCGCCCTCGCCGAAAAAACAAACAGCCACGCGACCATTCTCGAGCTGTTTCGAGCTGAAGGCCGCGCCCGTCGCAATTCCCATGCTGCCGCCAACGATAGCATTCGCGCCGAGGTTGCCAGTGGCCGGATCGGCTATGTGCATCGACCCACCTTTGCCACGGCAATAGCCCGCCTCCTTGCCCAGAAGCTCCGCAAACATCAGCTTCGGGGAAGCGCCTTTAGCGAGGCAATGCCCATGTCCGCGATGCGTACTGGTAATGTAGTCCTCGTTCTTGAGTGCCTCGCAAATCCCCACCGCGACCGCCTCCTGCCCGATGTAGAGGTGCGCAAGACCGGGCATGATCGCCCCTTTATAGAGCTCATTCACCTGCTCTTCAAACAGCCTGATCCGCACCATCTGCCGATAGGCATGCATCCAGCGATCCGTCGAGAGTTTGGGGAAGCCGGCGGTGTGGACTGTTGCGGAATTCATTTTCCCACTCCTGTTTCGATGCCCGACATGCGTGCCAACACGTCGAAGATGACTGCGTAGTCCAGCTTGGTCCAGTTCATTCCTCTGGCCGCGGTCAGGAACTCGTTGGTCACTGCGGTAGTGGGCAGTGGAACATCGAGCTTCCTGCCCATCTCCATTGCCAGCAACATGTCCTTCTGCATCATGTTCACGTCGAACCAGGCTTCCTCCGGCTGCTCAAGCACGAATGGTCCCCGGTACTTGAGCACGGGAGATGCAATGGCGCTGTTGATGAGTACATCCACTGCCACCTTGCGCGGAATCCCGCTCTTCTCGGCCAGCAGCACGCCTTCTGAAAAAGCCAGCATCTGCACGGCAAGGCTGAGGTTAATGGCGATCTTCAGCGAGAGCGCAAGACCGTTGTCCCCTACATGGGTCACTTTGGGCCCAATATCTTGGAGCACTGGTAGCACGCGCTCAAAAGTCTCCTTTCGCCCTCCGACCATGACAGATAGATTTCCTTGCTGGAGCGTGATGACGCTGCCCGACACAGGGGAGTCCACCATGTCTGCGCCGGTTGCTCGCACCTTTTCGGCCATCTCCCGGCTCAATTCGGGATTGATGGTGCTGATGTCGATGAAGACCTTGCCGGCGCTCAGTCCGGCCAGCAATCCATCCGGCCCCTCGGCAATCCCTTTGAGCGCCGCGCCATTGGTCACCATCGCAAAGACAAAGTCAACCGACTCGGCGACCTCCCGGGGGGACCTGGCAAGATTCATCCCTTGCTTGACCAGCCACTCTGCCTTGGCTGCAGTGCGGTTATAGCCGGTTACTGAGTGTCCCTTGCTCAGCAACCTGCTGACCATTTGGCCTCCCATCACGCCGAGGCCTACAAAACCGAGATTCGCCATTTGTTCCGCCTTTCGATTTTCTTATGTCAGAGGACGGGCCCGGTTCTTGACGGCAGCACCCGCCTCTGCCGAATCCTCACGGATCTGTTGAAGATGAGCCCGCATCGCCTCATGCGCCAAGGCCGGATCGCGCCGCTCGATGGCCTCCAGAATCCGCTTGTGATGGATCTGTCCTCGTTCCGGCCCACCCCTCACTCCGAAGATGCCAAGACGCTGTTCGCGCAGCACACCCACAATCGAGTCCAGCAAAGACAGGACCAGCGGATTGCCGGCGGCCTCAGCCAAGGCAAGGTGAAAATCCAGATCCGCCTCGATATAGGCCTCGGGATTCTGCATGCTGCGATCCATCACCGCTACAGCCTCTCGCATCATTGCCAACTGCTGTTCTTCAATGCGTTGCGCGGCGAGAATGGTCACCTCAGGCTCAATGATCCCGCGCAATTCAATGAGGTAGTTGGGGTCCTTCAGATCGCCGCTTTTGAAGAACGAGTCAAGCGACTGCCGCATGGAATGCGAAGTGCCGGAGGTGACGAACGTGCCCCGTCCGGAGTGCGACTCCACCAGCCCCTTCTCCGCAAGGGTCTTGATGGCCTCGCGTACCGCGGTGCGGCTGACGCCGAACTGCTGCGAGAGTTCACGCTCTGTCGGCAACTGGTCCGCCGGCTTCAAACTGCCCGCCAGGATCGATTCCTCGATCTGTTGCACGATCTGTTCATAAAGGCGCGATGTTCGCACCGCCTTGTAAATTTGCATCGGCATCTCCTGGGATGGGCCAACCTTGAGATGTGTCCTGATCGCAACATTGCACAGTGTGCCAAGGGTCGAAATGGTCATGAAACGTGGCCCTCTTTGCTGAATTGGCATGTTGTCATACCAATTATCGGCATCCCCTTCGGTCGGCTCGATATTGAAGGTTGAGTTATCATACCAATGCTCCAGTTCTTTCCACAAACACCGAATCCCGTTGTCCTGGGTAGTCCACTAATCCTCTACCCACACCGTCTTCACATTGGCGAACTCTCGTATGCCGAAGGCTCCAAGTTCGCGGCCAAAGCCCGACTGCTTGACCCCACCAAAAGGAACCCTTGGATCGGAGGCGACCATCTTGTTAACGAAGACCATCCCGGCCTCCAATGCCTCAATGAAGCGATCGCGCTCTGCCGGGTCCCGTGTCCAAACGCTCGCGCCCAATCCAAACCGTGTGTCATTCGCGATCCGAATGGCCTCGCCTGCATCCTTCACCCGGAACAGCGAGGCTACCGGGCCGAAGAACTCTTCCCGATAAGCCGGCGAGTTGCGGGGAATGTCGGTCAAAACCGTCGGCGGATAAAAGCAGCCTGGCCCAGCGAGCGGCCTGCCCCCGGTAACAAGTTTCGCGCCGGCGTCGACTGACTTCTGCACATTCTCCTGAAGGTCGCGTACCGCCTCGGCTGAAGCCAGCGGGCCCAGTTCGGTCTTCGGGTCAAGAGGATCGCCGACCCGCAGCGCCTTCATGCGGCGCACCAACTCCTGCTCGAAATCGTCGGCAATGGACTCTTCCACTATGAAGCGCTTCGCTGCGATGCACGACTGCCCGTTGTTGGCCACCCGCGCCTTCACGGCCGTCGCCACTGCCTCTTCCAGATTGGCGCTGGACATCACGATGAACGGATCGCTTCCACCCAATTCCAGAACCACTTTCTTGATCCGTTTTGCCGCGGAGACACCGACCTGGATGCCTGCGCCTTCGCTTCCGGTCAGGGTCGCGGCAACCACACGCGGATCGCCAAGAATGGCATCCACCTTGTCGGCGCCGATCAGCAGTGTCTGGAATACGCCGGCCGGGAACCCCGCACGCAGAAACACGTCCTCAATTGCCAGGGCGCTCTGCGGAACATTCGATGCGTGCTTCAGAAGGCCAACATTTCCGGCCATCAGTGCCGGCGCCGCAAAGCGAATCACTTGCCAGAAGGGATAATTCCACGGCATGACGGCCAGAACCGGCCCCAGCGGCTGGTAACGGATATAGCTGCTGCTTGCGCTGGTTTCGATCGGCTCGTCGGCCAGAAACCGTTCCGCATGTTGGGCATAGTACCGGCAGGCCCAGGCGGACTTCACGGCCTCGTCGATTGCGGCCTGAATGGGCTTGCCCATTTCCAGAGTCATGAGGCGTCCGAATGTGTCCTTCTCCCGCTCCAGAATCTCCGCGGTCCGCAGCAGCCGTTCTGCCCGGTAGGCAAAGCTGGTGCTTCGGTAGGCCGCAAAGGCCTCAGCCGCCAGATCGAGCTTTGCGGCCAGCTGATGGTCCGTCAGCGGCGCAAAGGTCTTCAGCAGATCCCCGGTAGCAGGATTCATGCTTGCAATGCCCATCTAGAGTCCGTCCTTTTCTTTCGGCCTAAGGTGTCGCTCCGATCCGGGCGACTCTGTGGTCTGACATATATACCGCAGACGCCCGGTAATTTGTCAACCAAAATCTTCAATGGAGATATTTGCTCAAACTACTTGACTGTCATTTCTCCATCGTGGTAAAGCTGTCAGACCAGATGGCAGTGTCAGAAGATGGAGGTCCAGGCGTGCCGTGAAAAAAACGAGATTTGGTGAGATCGCCCGGTCGATTTCGACGGAGCGAAGGATGGCCATATTCCCCGTGGCCGTTCTCTTTTGCGCGTTTTCCTGTCAGCTGGCGAGCGGCCAAAGCAATACTGGCCGCATCCTCGGAACCGTAACCGACCCCTCGGGAGCAGCTGTCGCCGGAGCATCGGTCTCCGTGACCGACCAGCAGCGGGGAACCTCGCGTTCCCTTGTGACCACCCAGGCTGGAGAATATGTTGCCCCAAACCTGACCCCCGGCACGTACAAGGTCCGGGTTGAGGCCAAGGGTTTCAAGAGCGCCGAGCGATCGGCCATTGAAGTTGCCGTTGCGTCCGACACCCAGATTGACCTCGCCCTGCAGACCGGGGAAGCCACGGAGACCGTCGTTGTCACCGAACAGGAACCGCTCATCGACACGACCTCCTCAACCCTGGGAGGCACTCTCAGCAACCAGGAGATCAACGAGCTTCCTCTGAACGGCCGCAACTACGAGAACCTGTTGCAGCTGCGTCCGGGGATTGTGCGCTATCCCGGCGGGGGCTTCTCGACGACCAGCACAAATGGGCTCCGCGCCGAAGACAACGCCTACATCGTCGACGGCCTCTTCAACAGCGAGCCCTTCTCCGGGCAGAGCATCATCAACGGAGCGGGTATTGCCGGCGACTCCGCAACCATCCTCCCTGTCGATGCCATTGAAGAGTTTCATCTGATTGAGAATCCCCCGGCGGATTATGGCTGGAAGCCTGGCGCCATGGTGAACGTGGCGCTCAAATCCGGGACCAACGCGCTTCACGGCACAGCCTATGCCTTCGGTCGCGACACCCCGATGGACGCGCGCAACTACTTCAATACCGTTGCCTCGGGACCCAAGAATCCCCGCAACCTGGAGCAGTTTGGCGGTACAGCTGGGGGCCCCATCCGCAAGGACCGCATGTTCTTCTTTGGCGGGTACGAGGGGCAGCGCTACTCGGTGGACAGCATCAGCGCGCTCACGACTCCAGCGACGGTATCGCTGGCCAGTTCGGTGCCGGGTGGAGATCCGGTCAACAGCGTGCCCGATGCGATAGCCGGAGTGATCGCGGCAGGAATCGCCCCCAGCGTGCCTAGCTTGAAGATTGCCGGCTGCACGGTCGGGCCGCCGATCTCGTGCAACGGCAGCGGCTTCCCCACCAACAATGCCACCAACCCCGCAAACCCGACCACCATCGACTTCGGGCTCCCCAACGACGTAAGCAGCGACAACGCGGTTGCCAAAATCGATTGTCAAATCACTCAGAACAACAGCCTGAATGGAATGTATTTCCTCGGCAACAACAACGGCACCGTGTCGGACTCGGATCAGTTGCAGACAAAGTGGCTTACGCTCATCCACACCCGCGCGCAGGTCGCCGGGGCCACCTGGACCTCGGTCCTGAGCACGCGGCTGGTGAATGAGTTGCGCTTTGGTTACAACACCCTGTACCAGCCCACCTACGTCAACGATCATGGCGTGACGGCAGCGGCAGGCTATGGCCTCAACACCGGCATCACCAATCCTTTGTATGGCGGTTTGCCGCGCATCAACATCGCCCCCTTCTACATCTTTCCGCAGGAATTGGGCGGCTTCAACTGGCCCAAAGTGCAAGGGCCTGACACCCGTTTCCAATTCATCGATCACGTCTCCTACATCGTCGGCAAGCACGCTCTCAGGTTCGGTGGCGAACTGCACCACGACAGCTTCACGGGCGGCGCTTACGGAGGCGGCCGAGGACGCATCAAGTTTGGCTTTGGAACCGATGCATTTCCTGGTGCGTCGTCGCTGGAGGACTACTTTGCGGGAGTTCCCACATCCGCAAGCCAGCTTGTCGGCGACCCCACCCGGCAGATTCACAACTGGGGTGTTGCCGGGTTCGCTCAAGACGACTGGCTGGCGGCCAAGAACCTCACCATCAACCTCGGTCTCCGCTATGAGATGAATACCGTGGTGAAGGATGCGCACAACTTGCTCGGAAACTTCGACCCTGTGCGCGGTCTGGTGCAGGTTGGCCAGGGGATCGACGCTCCCTACAATGGCGACCATACCGGTTTTGCGCCGCGCCTGGGCTTTGCCTGGGATGCTTTTGGCAACGACAGGACTGTGGTGCGCGGCGGCGCCTCACTCATTTACGAAACGCTGAACTGGGAGTCCTTTTTGGCTCTCAACAATTCGCTCGGCATCAGCACTATTCCCACCGGAGCGCTCGGCGTTGGTCCTGGCGGATCGGCTGGAACAGGGTCGATCGCCGTGGGCACCGTCAACTTCTCGGGGTCTGACCTGAACTGGAATGCAGGCTATAACTCAGGCCCAACTACTGTTTTTCCGACGGGCACTATCGACTGCGGAGCCAACCCATGCAGCATCCTCGGCATAGTCCAGAATCTGCGCACACCGGAGGTTTTCAGTTGGAACCTCAATGTCCAGCATGCCTTCACCACCAACCTCACTTTGGAGGCCGCCTGTGTTGGCTCACATGGGTCCAAGTTGGTGGGGATTCATGACATCAACCAAAACGTGCCCTCCCTGGATACGCTGGGCAACGAGCAGTCGGGTCGGCCCTTCAACGCCCAGTTCCCATTCCTGAGTTTCATCTACCAGATGGGAAACATCTACAAATCCAATTACAACGGCTTGCAGGTCACGTTCAACGCACGCAACTATCGCCGCCTCACCTTTGTCGCCGGCTATACCTACTCGCATTCTCTGGATGACGTGGGTGCAAACTGGGACTTTGGCGCGGGCCTCGGCATACCCCAGGATAGCGCCAACCCGCAACGCGAGTACGCGAGCCGCGACTATGACATGCGGCATCGCTTCACTTTTTCTCCCACCTACGACATTCCGGGAAGAAGGGGCTTAGCCCAAATGATGGAAGGCTGGCAAGTCACATCGATCGTCAGTCTCTATGGAGCGCAACCCTGGGGACCAATGGACGCCGGAAACGACCTGAGTCACACCGGAGAAGCCACCGACCGCTGGGACTTCTTCGGCAAGCCCGGGGACTTCAAGTCGGGCGCCAATCCAACCAACTATCTGGCCGGTGACGGGAACTTCGACACCGCTGCAAGCGCGGCTGAAAGTGATCCAGTCTGCTCGGCACATGCACGCGATCTGACCTCGCTCAATTTCGCAGGCTGTTACAAGGTCAACAACTCGGTCATGACACCGCCTGCTCCTGGCACCTTTGGCCTGATGGGAAGGAATATCTTCCGCGACGCCGGCTTCAAGAACTGGGACTTCTCGCTCGACAAAACCTGGAAGTGGCGCGAGCGCTACTCCGCGCAGTTCCGCGGAGAGCTATTCAACATCGTCAATCACCCGAACTTTGCAAACCCTTATGGCGGCCAGAACGGCTGGGCGCACAACGATCCATCCGCAATCGGCAGCTTCGGTTGTGGATGCGCAACACCTGACGTTGCTGCTTCCAATCCGGTCATAGGCTCGGGTGGCAGCCGCGCCGTGCAATTGGGCCTCAAACTCTCGTATTAGTAAGTACCGTGACTACATGATTTGGAGGATTCGCCCATACAGATTGGGTGCCCCTGGTCTCGATTTTGAGACCAGGGAAAACACAAGTCGAAACGGTCACGGTACTGGAAACCGTTCGGGCAGATAGATGCCCATCTCCGCTATCTCACTGCATCAACGCAGGCAGATGGAAGAGACTCGTCATTCACCGAACCGCCATCATTGCCCGGAGGGCAACCCCATATCTTTGAGGAGACCCCATTGAATCTTCGTTGTTCTTCGAAAACAATTCATCGAGGGAAAGCAACCACTTTCCACAAGAAGATTGTCGCCAAATCTGCTTTTCTGCTCGTCGCTTGCGTTGCCACGATCCCAGTTACTGTTTTTGCGCAGGAGCACAAGGAACGAACCATCGACGAGATCAAGGTTGAAGCGATTCACCGCGCCGAAGTGGGCGGCTATCCACTCATTGGGCTAGACCCGAAGGACGTGCGCGAAGCCTTCCAATCCATTCACACGCGCGACAAGGACGAATGGGCCGAGGGCTTCATGGGAGTTGCCGACCGCTACAGGTCGGAGGGCAAAGCTCTGGAGACAACCGACCCCAAGAAAGCAGACGCCGAGTTTTGTACGCGCCTGGCATCTTTACTCCTTCGGGCGCTGGCCCTCGGAGACCTCCTCGCCAAAAAAGAAGATCGCCTACGCCAAAGCCATCGATGCGTTCCTGGCCCACGCGCGCTTCATGGATCCGCCGCTGGAGGTCGTCCACATACCCTTCGAAGGTAAGGAGATTGTCGGGTATATGCGACTTCCCAAAGGCGCAGCCGGGCCGGTGCCCATGGTGATTGCCGTGAATGGGCTGGACAGCCGCAAAGAAGATTTGTCGGAGAGCTTTTCCGCAATTCTTCCTTACGGCATTGGCTACCTGGCTGTCGACGGACCAGGAACGGGCCAGTCTCCCATCAAGGCCAGCCCGACCGCGGAGCGCATGTTATCCAAGGTCCTCGATTACCTCGCCACGCGCCCCGAAGTGGACAAGACGCGCATCGCAATGCACGGCGTAAGCTGGGGGGCCTATTGGGGAACCAAGATGGCAATTCTCGAGAAGTCTCGCCTCAAGGGCGTCAGCGTTCAATCGCCGCCGACGGACCTCTTCTTTCAAAAGGAGTTTGTGTTGAACTCGCTTCTTGGCAACCGCGAATATCTTTTCGATCAGATCCCTGCCATCATGGCGATCTTTGACAACGTAACAACCCTTGACCAGGTTGTCGACGAGTTCCAGAAGATGTCGCTGGTGAATCAGCATCTTCTCGGCCAGCCCACAGCGCCCATGCTCATCCTCGCCGGCACGCATGACACGCAAGTACCGATCTCCGACATCTATAAACTGCTTGACAGCGGAGACGTTCCCAAAGATGCCTGGATCAACCCACAAGGTGGTCATCTGGGCCGTCAGGTTGGAGTCTGGCCCGATCCACGCATCTTCAAGCAAGTGATTCTTCCCTGGCTGGCTAGAAACCTCGAAGCCAAACCACTGGACGCCACGCGCTGAGACGAGTTCCGCTCAGCTGCGTGCGACTTCGTAGCGATAACTCTTGTCAAGGAGATTCCATGTTGAAGTATCTGATAAGTGCAGCCTTGATGGCGGCAATTGCGACAGGCACCGGCCACGCCCAATCCAGCCCGACAGTGACCATTCCGGTCAAGAAGACCGAGGCTACCAGCGGCAGGAAAATGTTCGAGAGTTATTGCGCGCCTTGTCACGGAGTCGACGGCAAGGGCCATGGCCCGGTTGGCTCCGCGCTCAAGACGCCTCCTTTCGACTTGTCGATGTTGAGCCGCACGCATGCCGGGCAGTTTCCGACCAAGCACGTGATTGAAGTGCTGCGGTTTGGAGTTGATATTCCTTCGCATGGCTCGACCACGATGCCGATATGGGGGCCGGTCCTTGGAAATATGAGCAGCACCAATCCCGCGGAGCAGCAGCTCCGGATAAATAATCTGGTGGAGTACCTGAAGACGATTCAAATGAAGTAGGACCAGCGCTTCCGGTTCTTCAAGGAGCGCGGGGAATGACCCCTTCGAGTCTCCGAAGGCTGGTAAAGGCGCCAGGACAGAAACATCGAGGGCTGCTCCGGGTTCCGATTCCCGGGGTCGCCCAGAGGCTTGTGACCTTGAGTCATTAACGGCCCGATTTGAGTTCCGGTGCGCCTGGTAAAGGGAAGCGTTCCTCTGCTGCCAATGAAACCTCGGTCGAAATCGCAAAGATCCCAGCAAGCCGATTCAGGGCCGGGCGCTTTGCTTCAGTAGCGTCTTTCAGGTTGGCCTCGATCTTGACGCGTCGGTGCAGGGCGCAGCAACTCCTGAATCGTCTTGACGCCTTGACCGTGTTGCCCATGGACTGCTCGACCACCACAAGGCTGCGTGCCGCTGCCGCCTCGGTCCGCCATGATTCTCGTCCCGAACGGAGCCCCCGCGAAAGTTCATAACAGGCTCTGGACTCGTTCGGCCCATGCAGAATCTCCCGGCGGCCGGTACGGAGGCTCATCTCAGAACCTGGCTTTCAGAGCACCGCTATCCGGACGGACGAAATCGGATTTTAAATTTGGCTGCATAGAGCCGTGTAGATTAGTATGCGTCCTTGTGGAACCGCGAAGTTTGTTTTGAGTTCTCAGTTTCAAATCATTCTGTAATCTGGACGGCGCGAATGAAAATGCAATCATCGAGAATTGTTCTAGCCGGTGTGGTTTTGCTTCTTGCCCTGATGGCTCTTCTTGCAGGTGGGGCTGCGCGACGCGAATCCGTCACCATTGATGAAGTAGCGCACATCGGGGCGGGTGTGAGCTATCTGCAGAAGCTGGACATGCGGATGAACGAGGAACACCCTCCGCTCGCGAAAGTGCTGGCTGCGCTGCCGCTTGTGCTTCAGGGGGTGCACGCCGACTACTCCCACGAATCCTGGACCTTCAGCGGCAGTGGACTTTTCAAGCAGATTCTCGGCGAATGGGTCTTCGGCCACTGGCTGATCACGCGCTGGAATGACCCTGTTGCAACGGTCTTCTGGGCGCGGCTGCCCATGCTTTTCTTGACGCTTGTTCTGGGGTTTGTTCTCTTTCTCTTTGGCTCGCGTCTGGGTAATTCGTGGGGCGGACTGCTCTGTCTTTGCGCGTACGCCACCATGCCTGTCATGCTCGCGTTTGGCCCTTTGGTCCTGACCGACATCGCAGTCACATTGTTCTTCGTGCTGACGTTGTGGACCTTTGCCAACATGTGGCAGTCTCCATCGCGCGGGACGATCCTGCGATTTGGCCTCGCCTTTGGCGGGGCACTGCTGTGCAAGTTTTCGGCGGGACTTCTATTCTTCTGTTTTCTTGCGTTCATTCTCAGCCTCCGCTGGCGTCCGGCGTCGGAACAGCCGGCAGACAAGGCGGAGCTTCGGCGATGGCGTCGCTTGCGCTGGTGGAGCCTCACCAAGGGCATCCTCCTGGCTGCGCTGGTCGTCTATGCCGTTTACTTTGTGCTCTCGTGGAACGAGCCAACCGACTCTCTGGGTTTTCTTGGACATAACTCGGCAGCGCTGCTCCTGCGCAGAGCGCTCATGCCGCCCTGGATCTACTTGCGAGGTCTGGCGATCTTCGTTTTTATCGGGAAGCCGGTCACTTTCATTCTGGGGCATTCGTACCCAAAAGGCGTATGGTTCTACTTTCCGGTCTTGTTCTTGCTGAAATCACCGTTAGCCTTTCTGCTTTTGCTTCTCCTCGTGCTGGTCGTTGGCCTGGCTGCAAAGTTTCGTCCGATACCCCTCGCCGTGATTCCCGAAGGGATGGGGCTGCATTGGCGGGCACTGTGGGTTTTCCTTGTGGTCTTCAGCGGCGCATGTTTCCTTAGTCGATACCAGTTCAGCATCCGCCACTTCTCGGTTCCCTTGGCACTGCTGGTGCTCTTGCTGGCGCCGTTGCCGCGCACTTTGGAACTGTTGCGCCGCCCAGGTCGGCCTGTCGCCCGCGTCGGTGCATGGCTCACGGTCGCGTTGGCGTTGGCATCGGTTGCGACGGCAGTTCGCGCCTATCCCCACTATCTTCCATTCTTGAACTCATTGAGCGGCGGCCGTCCCGGCTACGATTTGATGAGCGATTCCAATCTCGACTGGAACCAGGGATTCCTCGATGCGGAGAGTTTCATACGGCAACGCGGCTTGACCCATGTCTTGATCGATGAGTATGGATTCTCGGAACCCTCGGTGTATGTCCCTGAAGCGCGATTCTGGAATTGTCAGGAAGCTGTGCCCGGGGATGGCGGCCAGTGGGCTATCGTTTCGGCCGATATGATCGAGGACAGTCACAACTGCACCTGGCTTCTGCGCTATCCGCATGAGGCCTTTTCAGGCGGAAGCATGTATGCTTTTCAACTCCCGGGCGTGATTCCTCCGGCGGGCACTCCGGACGGTCCGCCTTTGCCTGAGAACTATCGCAAATTTGCCGGCGTTCCTCTTCCCGGAGACGGCCGGCTCATGTTCCTCGACAGCATCCGCGATCCGCAGCAACTCCAGCCGACTTGGGATCGCTTGATGGCGGCAGGGGCAGAGATGCAGAAGCAACAACGAAGCTCAAAAGCAAAACAATAGGGCGCAGCGGCGGGAAAGCTCTTTGAGATCCTCCTCCGGCTCCAGCGCGGCGGGAGTGCAAGAGATCTCAATCGTCATGGGACCTTTGAGAGAAATCGGCCCCCGCAGCGCACTTGCAACTTGTGCTTGAGACTCTTCGTGCCCGTTCCGACTGAAACATTGGCGAGCGCAGAGCCCCGAGATTCGTGCCTTCTCACCCTGTCCACAAGGACGCCGCTGGCGGTCGGGGCGTCGGCAAAGCCTCATGACTTTATCCGCATGACAACTTCATTGCGATATCGGGCGCGGCGGCAGCGGGTCGTGGATGCTTCTGGGCGCAGGCGGCATTGCGGGTGGTCCGCCTTGATTGGGCTGCGGATTCGCCTGCGGCTGCGGCCTTCTGAACTGTGGGACTTCCGTCTGGTCGTAGAGAAAGTTAACTAAATGCCCAGGGAAGATCATGAGGCGCCTGTTCAATTCGTTCCCATACGGGGTGCCATCCAGTTCCGAGCGCGGCATGCGAAGCTCTGTGAGGGAATCGCGCGGCCCCACATACAAGAGTGCATCCGCCGCGTCGGCGAGTTTCAAGGGAGTCGCAGGAGTGGTGCCGCCGTTGATAACCGGCATCGCCGGCAATTCGCCGGCCCAGTTCCCGGCAAGGGCGACAATCGCAGGGATTGGCCAGGCGTCAAATCGCTTATCCAGATCGTCGTAGCCGCCCGCCACGTTTGTCCCAAAGACAATCAGGTAGGGATCGGCGCCGGCAGCGCGAAGGGCGCGCTCGACAAGACCAGGGCCATTGCGGCGGACAAAGTGACCTGAGCCCATGATCAGCAAGGCGCGGTGATGTTTCGCCAGAACTTCGTCCTTGACTACCTGCGCATACCATTCGTCGCGGTGCGCCAGATACGGCCCCAGGTCCTCGGCATCCTTGATCCGTTCCCAGTCACCGTAAGGATCGCCGAGTAGGATGCGGATCTGGTGCTTGCCGCGGCGCTTCATGTTCGCATCCCGCACGGCATTGTAGAAATGCTCATATACAGGGGATGGAGGGCCGACCGCTCCGATGACGTTGCGCCATGCCTTGCGCACCTGCTCGATTGGAATGTTTTCCCCCGTTATGTATCGATCTACCGATTTCTGATAAAGCGAATTGCCGAATTCCACCACAATGTCATCGACGCGGTTGTCGAATTCAGGCGCGCTGACAAGGTTGCACAGCCATTCATACTCCTGCTTGTTGGCGTGTGCCTCGCCGAACATCACGATATCGTGTGTCGTGAACGCCTCGACGACTGCGCGAGTGGCATCCTGAGGCTGCGGCGGAGTTTCCTGCGCGGTTGCAGCAAGCAGCAGGACTGCCGACACCGGTATGACGATGACCGAGAAGAGCCTCCATGCCTTCATGCGGTACCTCACAATAAATTGCCGAGTTCACTATAAACGGTTGCCCCGGAATTGGCATAGGGTCGCAACGCAAGATCGGACCTGCAATTCGATTTCCTTCATGGATTGCAATTTGGCCCTGAGTCGGTGTTTCCAGCCAATTCGTTCATCGAGAAAGGGATACGCGCCAGATGCAAGATAGGAATCGGCAAACGCCGGTTGCGACTGGGCCCCTCAATCTTGGGTCGGACGCGGCCTCCCAGTCGCCCCGACATCCCGGTGCCAAACCGGAGTCGATAAGAAGTGCATTTGCGATTTAGCACTATTCCGGGTATGCAACCACACCGCCAAGCTATCCCGTCAATCCTCGCGGAGGACCTTTACTGGCTCAACACTTGCCGCGCGTACCGCTGGCGCCAGTGACGCGAGCGAAGCAACCAGCAGGATAAGCCCTACGACGCTCGCATATGTAGTGGGGTCGAGTGCCGTCACGCCGTAGAGCATTCCCGCGAGAAAGCGGCTCAAAACCAATCCGAGAGCCAATCCTGCGAAGCAGCCAATGGCTGCCGCGCGTAACCCCTGGAACAGAAAGCGCGCAACAATCTGGCTGCGCAAAGCCCCCAGCGCCAGGCGCACGCCCACCTCGCGCTGTCGCATGCGGCCCATATAGCTCAGCGTCCCATAAATGCCGATGCACGCCAATGCGATGGCCGTTGCGGCGAACAGAGAGAGCAATATTGTGCGCAGACGATTCTCAGTCGACGCGTCGTCGAGGTGTTCCTGGAGCGATGAAATGCCGTAGACCGAGCGACTAGGCTCAAGTTCATGAATGCGACGCCGAATCGTCTCGGCCATTGCCATGGGGTCGCCCTGGGTGCGCACCAGGTAATTGGGGAACGGATTCGGAGCGTTGAAGCAGGAGTAGACAGTCGGCACCGGCTGGATGTTCAAACCCTCTTCCCGAGCATCGCCCACAATTCCACGGATCATGCCCTGTGGCTGGAAATCGTTGTACACCGCGCCCGACAACTGGTGACCGACGGGCGAGCTATCGCTCATGTACTTGTTCGCGAAGGCTCGGTTCACCACCACATCGCTGGTGTTGGACGCCTGCCTGCAGGCTTCACCGGCGAGCAGAGGAATCTGCATGGCGCCGAAATAGCCTGCGGAGACGAAGCGGCTATCGGCCAGGATTGGGTGGCCGGGTTGCAGATTTCCGTCGATCTTGAATTCGGTCGGATAAGGGAAAGACACTCCGGGGAGCAAGCCCGATGTTGCAACCTCCGATACCCCGGGCAACGAGCGGAGACCGTCGAGCGTGCGATCGATGCGCTGGGTTACACCCGTCATGTCGCTGGTTTCGCTCCAGGAGCCGCTGACCTGGAAGGTGAGAACGTGACTGGGATCGAACCCGGGGTAGACGCGTGTAATTGCCTGCAGGCTGCGCAGCAACAGTCCCGCACCGATGAGCAACGTGACGGCGAGCGTGACCTGTGTCATGACCAGCGCCAATTGCAAGGGGTTTCGTGTGGAGACTTGACTGCGGCTTCCCGCGGCTAGCGAATGTGCCAATCCGCGGCGCGTGCCGCGCAGGGCCGGGAACAATCCGCACAGAATTGTGGTTGCCATTCAATCAATACTCCGACTAGGTCGACGAGTTTTCCATGTGTTACAAATCACCGATTCCTTCTTCTTGTCTGTGCTCATGCGGAACTGGAGCACGGAGGAAGATGGGCAGAAAAGTGAAAGTGGCATCCTAGGGCTAAAGTCCGGCTCATTTTACAGGCCTTTTCGACACCATTCGACAAGCTCAAGGCAGGCTCAAAGGCGAGCGATGGCGTTTCCCCCTTCTCGGCAGGAATTCTCCGAGACCGTTGAGTACCCGGTTGCTTGCCGGAACAAACTGCCCAGTCGCCGGCAGAAATATTCCTTTCGTAAAAAATGCGAAGATAGGCAGTAAAACGTTTAAGCTGTACATTTCAAATCTCTTCATGTTAGAAATGCTTCGCGCAATTGTATTAAGATGGCCGGCAGCGACGGGCTCGGAGCATTCCTCCAGCCAGCCCGACAGGATATTCTCCTTGTCGAGACTTGGCGAGCCTTTTAGAGCGAGCGCGAGAAGACCGCCGGCGATTTTACGAATTCTCGCTTCCATCTTCGGACAATCTGTCTTACGAACAGGGGAACAATGAAGCACGGACCCATAGGAAGTTTGCTGTTGGTGATCGCCGTGGTGGCTTCGCAAGCCTTTGGGCAGGCAACGCAAACCGGCATGGAACCAGCCGCTGCAGCGTCTGTGGCCGGGGATGCAATCCTTCTGGATCTTGTGGTTCATGACAAAAAGGGCAAATCCGTAACGGATCTGAAGCCTGAAGAGTTGGCGGTAACCGACGGCGGTTCCCCGGTGAATCTCAGCAGCCTGCGACTGGTGAGCGGCGAACAGCAGGACGAGCACCTGATCACGCTGGTCTTCGATCGGCCTGTTGCACAGGCTGGACAAGAACAGCGAACCGGCTTGTCCATGATGAAGGACGAGCGCGATGCCGCCGAGAAGATTCTCAGGATGACTCCGCAGAACGGCTTTGCATTTTCAGTGCTCAGTATTGGGCGTCGGCTTCGTCTTCAGCAGGGTTTTACCTCCGATCGAAATGCCCTTACACAGGCCATCGACGCAGCCACGGAACCGGAAAAGACCGACAGCGACAACGCCGTTGACCCTGCGGAAAAGGAGTTGATCTCTGTCGTCGTATACGGCGTGGATTTGTCCGGGAAAAGGGCCACAGCGCGCGAACGCTTACTGGCCCAGGCGCTCTATGCGGCCCTCAGGAGCTCCGGCCCCATCGTCCAGGATCAACACATCCGGCCGTCGTTGGCGGGCTTGCTGGCGCTGAGCCAATCGCAGCCGGAAATTGCCCAAAGAAAAGCCATCCTCTACTTCTCTTCCATCCAGGATAAGCAGATCGATTCGCGCGCGCGAGCGGCAATTGAGTCCATCATCGGGACAGCCAATCAGGCCGGGGTCGGCATTTACGTCGTGGATATGAACTCCATCGATGGCAATGGATCGCAGAGGTTGAATTTGAATGCGATTGCCAGTGATAGCTCCGGTTACACGGGTCCGACAGAGGGTTACGGCCTGGCGCGGCGGAGCACCGAGTTGGACCCGCAGAAGACCGATGCCGTCGATATGCTGCATCTTTCCGAGCAGACCGGCGGCAGCTATATCTCCGGAGATCGTCTGCGGAAGTCGGTGGAACAGCTAATCGGCGATATGACCACTTACTACGAGGCATCCTATCCTTCGCCGATCAAGGAATACAACGGGAAGATTCGCCCGGTGGCCGTGAAACCCTTGCGCGCGGGGCTCAGAATACGCACCCAGACGGGCTATCTTGCATTGCCGCCGCGCATGGAAGACGGGAGTCGTCCCCAACTGTACGAGCTGCCGCTGCTGAAGTTTCTGAAGCAAACGCCGTTGCCTGCGGAGGTGCCCTTTCGCGCGCAGATCCTGACAATGGGAGACCATTCCGAGGGAGACGCCAGCACTCTGGCCATCGAGGTTCCGCTGGCCAGCCTGGACGTTCGAAAGGACTCGAATACACCCACCTACACGGCGCATCTGTCGATGGTTGCAAATATCAGGGACCAGGCTGGGGCGCTGGTAGAGCATTTCAGCGCGGACGCTCCTGAACGTGTCACGCTGAGCGATCCTGAGATGAAGAGCGGCGAAGTGATCTCGTTGCAGCGCCACTTTGTGGCTCCTCCGGGAGCATACATTTTGGAAGTGGCGATCCTGGACCTGAACGGCGGCAAGGCGGGGGCGCAACGTATTCCCTTCGAGATTGCGAAGGAATCCGAAGTGCCCTCGCTGAGCAAACTGGTTCTGGTGCGGCGAACCGATCAGGTTGGCGCCGATGAGGATGTCGGCGAGACGCTACACCAGGGGGCGAATCGGGTAACTCCCAATCTATCCGGAGAATTGCCGCCGGGCGTCCACGAAGTCGCCGTGTTCTTCGCCGCGCACGCAGACCCGCACGCGGCGGAAAGCGCCAAGTTGGAGATCCAGGTGCTTCGGGACGGAAAGCGTCTCGGTGGCGCTCCGATGAACGCTCGGCAAGCCAACGGAGCCGAGTATCTTTCTTACCTGAGCAGCTTCGCGATCGATCCGCCCAAGGACGGCGCCTATCAGGTGAAGGTGATACTTAGCCAGGGCGGCAAAACAGCGGAGGCCGACACTTCGTTTACCATGAGCGCCGAAGCGGAAGACACGGATACTGCGTCCGATTCAGCGGAACTGGGCAATGGCGCGCGCCCCGTCGGCCCGCTGAAGATAAGCTTTCCCGACAATCCTATCCAGCGCCCTGCGCCGGACCAGTTAAAGGCCATGATTGCGGACGCGACGCGCTACGCGATGGATTACCGCGAATCCCTGCCCAACTTCATCTGCCAACAAGTTACTGACCGATCCATCAGTTTGGATGGGGCGAAGACGTGGAAGCACAAGGATAAGGTAACGGGCCGGCTCACCTTTCTCGATCACGCGGAAGATTGGAGCTTTCTGGAGACCGAACAGGACGGCCACAAAAGCCAGGTGGACGTCGATATGGAAAGCGAGAAAGGCATCTCGTCGGCAGGCCTGTTTGGCTCGGTCATTACCGGCCTGTTCAGGCCTCTGTCGAAAGCGGAAATTGCATGGAAAGAAACCGGGGTACTGGGCGATGGGACGGTGCAGGTGTTCAGCTATCGCGTGGCCCAGGAGAACTCAAATCTCAATCTCCGCGTGGGATCGAATGAGGTGATCACAGTTGGCTACCACGGTGTGGTCTACATTGACAGCGCAACGCACAGCGTGCGGCGCATCACCGAGGTTGCGGACGATGTGCCCAGAAAATATCCCATCCACGGCGCTTCGGTCACCGCGGACTATGACTATGTTTCCATTGCCGGCCGCGATTACCTGATGCCGGTAGGAGCGCAAGTCGTCCTGTTGAAAGGCCACCATGAGACGGACCTCAACGACATAGCCTTCCGCGACTTTCATCGCTTCGGTTCGACGGCGAGAATCGTGGCGCCCCCACCTGAAAAGGAGCAGTGATATTGTTGTGGGCTTACCACGGGCCGGTCGCCGAAAGCGGGACGGCATACCGCCTCTGCAACGATACATAACTGGTCAATAGAGAACTGTTCTGCCGAGCGACTCCCGTTAGGATTCTGCCAACGGGAGAGTGAAATGAGCTATTTTTCGAGACTTGGAAACATACCGCTGCTGGTGTTTGCGACGGCGACGGTCCTCTGCGCGACCGGTTGCCCAGGCAATCAGGGCCAGGTGGCCGACAATTCGGCACAGGCCGCGCCACAGGGACAGTCTACGGATCGGGGAGACCCCGCGGCGGCCAATCTGGCCCCGGCAACCTATTCCGCGCCGCAGCATCAGGGAGGATCGGGTAGCCAAGCTCCGAGCCCCGCTTATGATCGGGGCTCCAACGATCAAGGCTCGGACGACCCGGGATATGGGGCTCAGCCAGTGGCGTATGCCACGCAGCCTCCGCCGCCGTTGCCGGACTACGATCAGCCTCAGGCTCCGGGCGACGACTATCTTTGGACTCCCGGCTACTGGGCGTGGGGCCCCTCAGGCTACTACTGGGTTCCGGGCGGATGGGTTGAGGCTCCTTACGAGGGCGCGCTTTGGACACCCGGCTACTGGGGTTACTCGCACAATCGCTATGGTTTCTACCGTGGCTACTGGGGACCGCACATTGGCTTCTATGGCGGCGTGAACTACGGGTTTGGATACATTGGCTTCGGCTACCAGGGCGGATACTGGGGCGGCGGGCACTTCAACTACAACCGCTCGGTGAACAACATCAACGTATCGGTAGTGCACAACGTGTACAACCGCAATGTCGTCGGAAACGGCGGCGGCGGAGCACGGGTGAGCTTCAACGGCGGAGCAGGCGGATTGCAGGTGCGCGCCCGGCCCGCGGAACTGGCGGCTCGCCATGAGACCCATGCCGCGCCGATGCAGGCGCAGATGCAGAACGAGCGCGCTGCCAGTACGAATCGCGCGCAATTCGCCAGCGTAAACCATGGCCGCCCGGCAAGCATGGCCGTGAGCCAGCCGTTTGCAGCCGATCGCAACGTGAGAGCGCCGGCGGGAGCGCAGATGCGCAATCCGGCTCCGACGCAGCAGATTGCACAGCAGCATCCGGGAGTGCCGCAGCCGCAGCGCCAGGCACCGCAACAGCAGCAGAGGCAAGCTGCGCAACCGCAGCAGCGTCAGGCAACGCCGCAACCGCAGCAGCGCCAAGCAGAGCCCACCTCCCACCAACCCGCTCCGCAACAGAGACAGACTGCGCCACAACCGCAGCATCAGGCTCCGCAGCAGCAACAGAGGCAGGCAGCGCCGCCACAACAGCGACAAGCGCCGCAGCAACCGCAGCAGCGTCAGGCCGCGCCCCCGCAACAACGGCAGGCACCACCGCCGCAACAGCGTCAGGCTCCTGCACAACAGCAACATCAGGCTGCGCCACAGCAACATCCGTCCGCTCCACAGCGAGCGGAAGAAGAGCATCCGAAGAAGTAGGGGCTCCGAACTTCTGACCTTGTAATGCGTATGTTGAAATCCCATCCTTTCCACGCAACTTGCGGGAAGGGTGGGATTTCGGTATTTGTACGCGGTTCAGCTCGGGATTTCGCCGAGTTTGCGGAGCAGGGGGACCATGCTGAGTCCCTGCACGAAGACAGAGAAGCCGACGACGGCGAAGGTGGCCGTAATGATGGGCTCGCGCATGGGCATATCGGGTGGAAGTCCGAGCGAGAGCGCAAGGGCCAGAGCGCCGCGCAACCCTCCCCAGAACAGGACCAGCTGGTGATGCGCGGAGACACGCTGGGCGGAGCGGAAAAAGAGGGCGCAGCAGGGGTAGATGGCGACCGCGCGGCCAAGCGCGACCAGGACAATGCCGGCCAGGGCGGGACGCCAGTTGGCGGCGAAGTTCTGCTGCGTTTCGTGCATTCCGATGAGCAGGAAGATGAGGGAGTTGGCGACGAAGGCTGCGTATTCCCAGAAGACCTGGACCCCCTCGCGGCCACGGCGCGAAATTGCTCCGAAGGGCTTGAAGTTGGCGATGATAAGCCCGGCCGTGATGGTGGCAAGGACGCCGGAAACGCCCAGGTTCTCGGCGAGGAGGAAGGAGCCGTAGGCGGCGACAGTCGTGAAGGTGATTTCGACCAGGTGATCGCTGGTGCGTCCGGCGAGCAGGAGCACGGCAAGGGCGACGAATGCACCACAAAGAATGCCGCCGCCGACCATGCGGAGGAGCATGATTGAGCCCTGCAACGGCGAGAGGGGATGCCCGGACGCGAAAGCCAGGACCACGGCAAACGCGACAGCAGCGGTGCCGTCGTTGAGCAGGCTTTCGGCCTCGATGAGGACCAGCAGACGGCCCTGCAATTTGGCTTCCTTGAAGGTGGCGATGACCGAGACGGGATCGGTGGCGGCAATGAGGACACCGAAGACAAGCGCGGCAATCCATGGCCAGTGGACGAGATAGAACATCCCAAAGGCGGTGACGGAGGCGGAAAGGACGACTCCGACAGTAGCGAGCAGAAGGATGACCGAGGCGCTGCGGCGGAGCTGAGCCCAGTCGATGAAAAGGGCGGCTTCAAACAGAAGCGGGGGCAGAAGCGTGGTGAAGATGAGGTCTTTGGTGAGTTCGATGCGGGGCACATTGGGCAGGACGGCAAAGCCGATTCCGGCAAGAACGAGACCGACGCTATAGGGCAGGCGCAAACGGCGGGTGAGCATGGCCACCACGGCGGCAATGAGGAGCAGGACGGTCGCGGTTTGGACAGGGATTTCCATGCGGCTGGGGGCTCCGGGCGGTGCGGAATGTGCTCATTTCAATGTGTTTCACGTTTGGTGGCGCGATGCAAGAGATTCCGATAGCCTGGGTTCTGATTTCGTGGGGTCTTGGAGCAGACGCTATTGGAAGGATACGCGAAGGGTAGTCTTCAATGGGACGGTGATCCAGGCGCAGCCATTGGAATGGGCAGCAACCACGCTCCGGCGCCTGGTCACGGACAGTCCGGGGCTCTGTTGTATGGTTGGAACGATGAATCGACGTCTCCCACATGCAGTGTGCCTGTTTACCCTGCTGACGCTGCTCGCGGGATTGAGACCGATGAGCTGCGTTGCCGCTCCAATCCTTGGCTACCGAATCGTCGCAAAGTTCCCACATTCGTTGGATAGCTACACCGAGGGCTTTTTTTACCTCGATGGCCTCTTTTATGAGGGGACCGGACTCCAGGGCCACTCCTCCCTCATGGCGATTCAGCCACAGACCGGCAAGCCCGTGCAACGGATCGATCTTCCTGCCCAGTATTTCGGCGAAGGCATCGTTGACTGGGGGCGCAATATTTACGAATGGACCTGGCAATCGCACGTCTGTTTTGTTTATGACCGCTTCTCCTTCAAGCTCGTCAAGCAGTTCAGCTACACCGGAGAAGGCTGGGGCATGACGCACACCGGGAAAGAAATAGTTACAAGCGACGGGACTTCGACGCTGCGCTTCCGCGATCCGAATACCTTCAAGGAAACGCGCCACATCGTCGTCAAAGACGGGAAGAAGACCGTCGACCAACTCAACGAACTCGAGTACATCAAGGGAACGATTTTTGCGAACGTGTGGCACATGGACCGAATCGCCGAGATCTCTCCAAGGGATGGACATGTGATCGCATGGATTGACCTTGCAGGCCTGCTGCCTGAAAGCCAAAAAGTCAATTCGGAATCCGTGCTGAACGGCATTGCCTACGATGCATTGCAAGATCGGATCTTCGTAACCGGAAAGCAGTGGCCGACTGTGTTTGAGATCCGGATCAATCCGTGAGCCAAATAGCCAGGGATGCGGAATGCGCTCCTTTAAGCTGCATCATCTTTCGGGCGCGGCGCAAGAGTTTCCGGTGGTGGGGGTTGCGATTTCGGAGGGGGCGGTACTCTCCCCGGCCCGTGAACCCGGACTATTGGGGAGCCCAGGTTGTGGTTCAAGGCAGTTGACGGGGATTTGGGCCAGCGCCTACACGTCGATGCGGTAGAATCGGGGCCGGCGGCAGTTTCAGATTGAAGAAGCAATGGAAAAAGCCGCCCGGAAAGGCGGCTTTTTCAAGTTCCTATGCCCTGGGGACTTGCAAGCAGCGGTCACACCAGAACCTACATGACGGATGATAGCAAGAACACGGCTAAAGATCAATCTCAATTCCAGTACTCTGAAAAGGACATCCAGTGGCTGCAACTGTGCCTCTCGCCGGAGCGCCTGAATCCCTATTACGCAAAAGCACGGGGCAATGATTGGGTAGCCTTCCACCTTTATGTGCGCAACTCGGAACTTTCGGCATCGTTGTACGGCGTTGTGCAGGCCGTCGAGGTCGGTCTTCGAAATCGGGTTCATTCGAAGATGATCGAAGACCTGGGAACCACGGAGTGGTGGGATCGAATGCCCCTCCATGACGGGGAGATGAACGATATCGCCGAGGCTAAGGGGAATATATCCTCTCGCATCGGTGAGTTGCGTCCGGGACGAATTGTTGCCGAACTCGGCTTTGGTTTCTGGGTAAAAATGTTTGCAAACACCTACGAAAAACAGCTGTGGGTGCCGCACTTGAGCCGCCGTTTCCCGGCGAGAATCTCCAGAAAAATGCTTTATGAGCGCCTAACGGCAATCAAGGAACTCCGGAACCGCATTGCCCACCACGAGACGCTTATTAAGAGGAACGTCGAACAGGACTATGCCGATCTGCTTGAGACGATCGGCTGGATCTCTCCGACTTTGCAGCGCTGGGTTCAGCATCACACGGACTTCCCCTCCGTATTCAAAAGACGGATACCCAATGAACTGAGAGAGCCCCAAGCTGCCCGTACCAAGGACGCCCCCGTTCGATGCGGTTGAATGTTCACGCTCGTTTGGGGACAAATGGAGCAGGAACTCTCTCCCTGGTCCGAGAATCCGGACCAGACGGACCTTGCATTCCGTTGCATTGATCGCTACTCCGCTTTGCGCGAAGCAGCGGCGATGCGGCGCAGCTCCGGCAGCACGCGTCCGAGGGCGGCGGGATCGGCGCTGCGGGTTCCGAGAGCAAAGTAGACCGAGCGGTAGAGCTGGTAGAGCTCCTCGTAGACGGCTGCGGCTGCAGGATCCGGCTGGATAGCGCGCAGGGGGAGGCAGACGGCGGCCTGCGCTGCTTCGATGTTGGGGTAGGCGCCGGCGGCGACCAGGGCGATGATTCCCGAGCCGAGGCTGGTGGGGATTCCGGCGGGGACGAGCACCGGCTTGTTGAGGACGTTGGCGTAAACGCGATTGAGGACTTCGCTCTTCTGCGGGATTCCGCCGGCGTTGATCACCCGGTCGACGCGGACGCCGTGCTCGGCCATGCGCTCGAGGATGATGCGGGTGTGAAAGGCGGTTCCTTCGATGGCGGCGAATAACTCGTCCTGCGCGGTCTGCACCAAATTCCAGCCCAGAGTCACGCCGCCCAGCTCGGGATTGACGAGGACGGTGCGGTCTCCGTTGTCCCAGCTCAGCCGGAGCAGGCCGGTCTGGCCGGGCTTGAAATCCTCCAGACCCTCGGAAAGCGCGGAGACCGTGGTCTGAGCACGGCGGGCGATGGCTTCGAAGATGTCTCCTGTCGCGGAGAGGCCCGCTTCGATGCCAGTGAACTGCGGGTGCACGCTGCCGGGCACAACGCCGCAGACGCCGGGTACCAATTCCGCCTTCTGCGCCATGGCGATGATGCATGTCGAGGTGCCCACAACATTCACCACGTCGCCTTCGCGGATGTTGGAGCCGAGCGCGTCCCAGTGGGCGTCGAATGCGCCGACGGGGATGGGGATGCCCGTCTTGAGGCCCAGTTCGGCCGCCCATTGCGGGGAAAGATGGCCGGCAAGATGGTCGCTGGTGAGATATTGGCCGCCCATCTTGGCGCGGATTCCGGCAAAGAGCGGGTCGACCGCGACCAGAAAACTTTCGGGCGGCAGGCCATCCCACTTGGGGTTCCACATCCACTTGTGTCCCATGGCGCAGACGCTGCGTTTGAGATCGGCGACTTGGGTGATGCCGGCCAGAGTGGCGGCCACCATGTCGCAATGCTCGAGGGCGGTAACGAATTTTTCTCTTTTGTCCGGGTTGTTTCTGAGCCAATGCAGGAGCTTCGCGAAGCCCCACTCGTGGCTGTACACGCCGCCGCACCAATCGATTCCCTCGAAATGGAGCTGATGAGCCTTGGCGGTGATTTCTTCTGCCTCGGAAAACGCGCGATGGTCGCACCAGAGATAGTAGTCGTCGAGCGGGACGAGGCCTTCGCCGACGGGGATGACGCTGGAGCCGGTGGTGTCGAGGGCGATGGCAGCGACCTCGGCTCCGTCGATGCCGGTGCTCTTGAGCACCTCGCGGGTCGCGGCGGCGAGGGCTTTCATCTGGTCGCGGTGAGACTGGGTGGCAAAGTTGGGATCTTCGCGGCGGCGATGGAGGGGGTAAGTGGCCGAGGCGGTGCCGATGGGGCCGGTCTGGCTGTGCACCAGGGTAACGCGAACGCTCAAAGTGCCGAAGTCGACGCCAGCAACGATCATGGGAGGGATCCCTTTCAAGTAACCGCTTACTCGTACGTCCAACAGATTACACCATCCGGTCCAAGATGGGCGGACTCTTTGCGGCGTACATGCGGTTTTCGAGAATGGGTCAGGAGGATGGGACAAGAAGGTTTGATTCGGCGGGGTGGGTGGGGTGGGCGTTCGGCATTTTCGAAACGCAAGCAAACTCTTTGTGAGATGAAACTACAAGCTTGAGACCATCGAACCGGCGGCCGCGCTTTCTCCCGTAGAACTTTGATCCACAAAGGCCAATTCGACGTTCTTGCCAGGATCTCCTCCCGTTTCGGCTAACTTCTCCATCTGTGTGCGATCCTGTTCATCGGCCGCGGTCACGTGCAAGGCGAGCAGATAGCCCAGCGCGTCCACAACGGTATGGTGCTTCGATCTCTTGCGGCGTTTGGCTCCTTCTTAGCCCGCTCGCGCGCCCGTTTTCGTCGTGGATTGCCGCCCGTCTTCGTCGTGGATTGTAAGGTTCGGCTAGCAAGGTGCGGCCATTCAGATTCATCGCCGTAGGCTGACTCTTGCGCCCAAAAAACTCACGCAGCACTGAACGCAGCTCCTCGACCATGAACTCGATTCATCGAGCATCCGTCCATCGTCGCATCTGCTGATAAACCTTCGGCCAGCCGGGCGGATCGTAGAATTTCAATCCACGGGAATAACGTTCATAACAGGCTCCGGGAGCTCTCTCCCGCGCAATTTTGCATTCGTTCGCTATAAGATCTTGCGCTCGTGTATTGGGATAAACACAACGGGAATTTGCGCTCCAATTTCGAGTGGCTTCAGCCTTCTTACTCGTCCACCAAGATTCTCCTTGGCGTGCACCTGGCGGGTAATTCTCGGAGTTTCTTGGATGGGATGTAATCGTCAAGCTGTTACTTCCGCACCGGCTGTTCGCCGCCGCCGTACTGCAGATTCATCAAAAATGATGTTGCATTCCTTCAGCGGCTGGGATACAAATTCTCTGCACACTCCCCAGCACGATCCGGGTTCGCGAAATCATTCCCCTTTGCGCCCTTTTTCGCTCTAAGTATTGCCAGCGTCCGTGCCTTCCCCTGTCCGTCGACTGACGGTTGCGGCGCTGTTCCCTGCATTCCAGAACACCAATCGATCAGGAGATGGACGATGAGCCAGCAGGTCCGTATGACGTGGATGGTCGCCGCGGTTTGGTTGGCCTTGATTCCCTGTGTGGCGCATGCCACCGACGCAACTGTGCTCGGAGACGCCTCGGTCAACAGCGCGTTTCCGGGGGGCAATTACGGCGCCCTTACCAACCTCTACGTGGGCGGCGGCAGCACCGCGCTGATTCAGTTCGACCTTTCTTCCCTGCCCGCGGGCACCACCTCCAGCCAGATCGGCAAGGCCACGCTGAAGGTCTTCGTCAACAGGATCGTCACCTCCGGAACGGTTAGCTTGCTCCCGGTCACCAGCGCCTGGAGCGAGTCAACGGTTACCTACGCCACCATCCCCACGCTGGGCTCCTCGCTGGCAACCTTCACGCCCGGGGCACCCGACCAGTTCGTAGTGATCGACATTACTTCGCTGGTACAGAGTTGGATCGCTCTCCCCTCCAGCAACTTCGGAGTCGCTCTCAGCTCCTCGGCAGGTTACGTCGTCTTCGACTCCAAGGAAAAAGACGAAACCAGTCATGTCGCCCATCTGGATATCGCCTTGGTCTCACAAGGCCCCACCGGAGCGGCTGGAGCTACCGGGCCGCAGGGACCCGCAGGACCAATCGGACCAACGGGAGCGACTGGAGCAATCGGACCGCAGGGGCCGCAAGGGCTCACCGGAGCCACTGGGCCGCAGGGACCCGCTGGGCCAATCGGAGCGACGGGAGCCACTGGGGCTACCGGAGCGCAGGGGCCGCAAGGGCTCACCGGGGCCACCGGGCCGCAAGGGCTCACCGGGGCCACCGGGCCGCAAGGACCAGCTGGACCAACCGGGCCAACCGGAGCTACTGGAGCCACTGGGGCAATCGGACCGCAGGGGCCGCAAGGGCTTACTGGAGCCACCGGGCCACAGGGACCCATTGGGCCAATCGGAGCGACTGGAGCGACTGGAGCTACTGGAGCCACTGGGGCAATCGGAGCTACGGGAGCAACCGGACCGGCCGGCCCTCCCGTCAGCTTCAAAAACGCCTGGAGCGGCAGCGCCTCCTATGCCATCGGCGACGCGGTTTCAGAGAACGGCAGCAGCTACATCGCGCTGACCGCCAATACCGGCATCGATCCGGCGACGGATGTAGCCGGGTCGGGCGGAAACTGGGCGGTACTGGCTTTGAAGGGCGCAACGGGGACGCAAGGCATCCAGGGCATTCAAGGCCTTCAAGGCATCCAGGGGATTCAGGGACCGACCGGGAGCACGGGAACGACCGGCGCAACCGGAACTGCGGCAACGATATCTGTGGGAACGGTTACGACCGGTGCGCCGGGTTCCTCGGCCAGCGTCTCCAATGCCGGTTCCAGCGGCGCGGCGGTGTTCAACTTCACCATCCCGCAAGGGGAACCCGGAACCATCGGCTCGGTCACCAACTGGGCCAGCGGGACCAGTTATTCGACCGGGCAGGTGGTCTACTGCGCAGCTTGCACCACCAACGGCTCCAGCTACATTTCACTGGTCGACGCGAATCAAAACCACGACCCATCCAGCACCTCTGGATTTTGGACGCTCATCGCGCAGGCTGGCGCGACCGGAGCCACCGGGTCAACTGGGTTGACAGGATCGACAGGAGCAAACGGAGCTGCGGCGACGATCTCTGTAGGAACGGTTACGACCGGTGCGGCGGGATCCTCGGCCAACGTCTCCAATGCCGGCAATAGTAGCGCGGCGGTGTTCAACTTCACCATTCCGCAAGGCGAACCTGGCACCATCGGCGCTGTCACCAACTATTCGACTTCCGCAACCTATTCCACGGGGCAGGTTGTCTTCTGCTCTTCTGCCTGTTCCACCAATGGCTCCAGTTATATCTCGCTCACTTCGGGCAATCTCAACCACGACCCGCCCACCAGCGCAGCGAATTGGACCCTCATCGCGCAAGCTGGCGCAGCGGGGACTATGGGAGAGCAAGGCCCGATTGGCGACACCGGAGCCGCGGGCGTCATCCAGTCCCTTGCCGTGGGCACGGTCAGCAATACCGCGGCTGCGGGCGCAGGCACCCTGACCGTCTCCAACGGCACATCGGCCAACCCCACCATCAGCATCAACTTTCCCTCCGGGTCGAACGGTTTAACCGGGCTCTTTTCGACTGCTCTCATTCTGCCCAGTAACTCAGGGCAAGCCTGGAACCCCGTGAGCGGATTCACCCAGGGAATCAGCTCAGAGGTGAATCCTGTCTCTCAATCGACGATGAACGACGCCATTCAATTGGCAGTCCCGACCGCTTGCACTCTGAACACGCTGAACATTCGCGTCTCGCCCAACCTGGGTGGTTTTGGCGGCAACGACTCGCTCTTCTTTTATGTCATTGTGAACAACGTGCCATCGTCGATCGACTGCAGCTTGACGGTCTCAAGCTCGAACATCGAGACCTGCAGCGATACCACGCACGCGCTCGCGCTTTCATCGGGCGAGAGGTTTGCAATTGCATTTACCGACTCGAACAACAGCGATGTGAACAATTCACCGTTCGTGACTGTCGCCTCGTCGGTCACTTGCAATTGACGCTGGCACCTATCGAGATCGTGCTTGATCGGACTCTTGGAGCCTTGGGTCTCTGAGCGCAACTTTTACCAGGGACAGCACCGCAAATTCGAGGAGCTTATTCCGATGACCGGACCAAGGCGCTGCGCAAACAAGCTCGCGCAGTGCAAGCAATGGGCGCACCACCAACCACACAAGCTAAGGAGAGGACACCAAAGTGAGCGATCCGTACGTAGGCGAAATCAGAATGGTCGGATTCAACTTTGCGCCGATAGGCTGGGCGCTCTGCAATGGGCAGACGTTATCCATCTCTTCCAACGCGGCGCTCTTTGCGCTGCTGGGGACAACCTTCGGGGGCAACGGCACCTCGACTTTCCAGTTACCCGATCTGCAAGGACGGGTGCCGCTCCACGTGGGCAACGGCGCAGGTCTGCCCGCCTATACCTGGGGCCAGTCCGGCGGCTCGGCCGCTGTGACGCTGTTGAGTCCCAATCTTCCGCTGCACACCCACCCCATTGCTCCGCCGGTCTCCAATGCCAATGCGGGCGCAAGCAGCCCGGTCAATGCATATCCGGCTGTGGATGTCGCAACGACTAACAATAGGGATGTCACCGTCACGGCCAAGAGTTATGCCGCCAGTTCCGTGGCAGGGCAAACGGCAGCTGTCTACCAAAGCGGTCCGGCGGGCGGCAACATACCAATCCAGATCGAGCCGCCCTATCTGGCGGTCTATTTCATCATTGCGACCGCGGGCGTCTTCCCCTCGCGTTCCTGATGTACGCCGACGGCGGCTTGGCACGCCGTCGCATTCCCTTGGGCCTTATTCGCGGAGCAGCCATGCAGACGCTTCCGTTTCCATCCCCGGTCCTTCAACTGCGGGCGGCGCAGCCGGAAGACGAGCCGTTTCTCTTCCGGCTCTTCGCCGCGTCGCAAACGCAGTTGGATGGGCTGCGGACGCAGCCGGATCTATGGCAGACGCTGGTTGCGATGCAGTACCGCGGCCGCCAGATGACCTACGCCGCGCGGTATCCAATGGCGGAAAACTTCCTGCTGCTGGATCGGGATGGTAACTCAGTAGGCCGGGTGCTGCTGAACCGCCAGCCGGGATGCTGGAGCATTGTGGACATCGACATCCTATGTGCCCACCGCGGTCAGGGAATAGGCACTGCCGTTTTGCGGCACTGGCAACAGCAGGCGGCGCAAGCCGGCGTATCGCTTGCATTGCAGGTCAACGCCGCCAACCCCGCACGGCGGCTTTATGAACGCTGCGGCTTCAAGGTCAACGCGGAAGACCTTCTGGATGCCACCTTGACTTGGAATTCACAGACGTAGATTTGGAGTTCTCACGCGTAGTTCGTTTCCCGTCGAATGGAGAGATCGTGAAGGCAGCCGAGAGAACCATGAACCCCTCGTTGAACGCATACGTTCGCCTTATTCCGACGATTGCCGCTGCGGCCAAAGCGGCCGTCCAGCTCGGCCTGCTTCTTGCTTTGGGGCTGACCACGGGCTTGAATCCCGCCCAAGCGCAAAACGCGGCGCAGATCGCGGCGCTGGCCAAGCTCTCCCATGCACCCCGCGTCACCCATCCGCGCACCGCAACCAGCGGATCGGAGGCCACCCAATTCAGCCTCGACCAGCCCAGCGCACTGGCCTACGATACGCAGGGTGACCTGTTCATCGCCGACACTGCCGGCAATCTGATTCTGGAAGTGGATCTGAACGGAGTCGTCTCCATCGTGGCCGGCAGCGGTGCGCAGGGGTTTGGCGGAGACGGCGGACCGGCTACCGCCGCCCTGCTCGACTCGCCCCTCGGTGTGGCCGTCGACGCGCTCGGCAATGTTTATATTGCCGACACTCACAATCGGCGTATCCGCATGGTCAGCGGCGGCGTCATCTCCACCATCGCCGGAACCGGCGTGGCTGGATTCTCCGGCGACGGCGCGGCGGCCACCACTGCCACGCTCGCCCGTCCCACCGCTCTGGCCCTCGACAGCAACGCCAATCTTTACATCGCAGACACCGACAACAACCGCATCCGCATGATCTCTGCCGGCGTCATCTCCACCGTTGCCGGGAACGGACAGCAGAGCTTCTCCGGCGATGGCGGACTGGCCATCAACGCGGGCTTGGACTCGCCGTCGGGCGTGAGTGTGGATACGGCCTTCAACATCTATATCTCCGACACCCACAATCAGCGCATCCGCGAGGTCAACTACGCTACCGGCATCATCGCCACCATCGCCGGAACCGGCGTGGCGGGATTCAACTCCGACGGCAACGCTGCCTCCACGCAGTTCGACCGGCCAACCGGGCTCGCCGTGGATTCCACTGGAACGGTATACGTCGCCGACACCGACAATCAGCGCATCCGCACCCTGAGCAGCGGGCAAATCACCACCGTCGTCGGCAGCGGGCAGCAGGGCAACTCGGGAGACACCGGCGCATCCACCAGCATCACCCTTGACTCGCCGCTGTCCGTCGCCGTCTTCGGCGCTTCTCTCGCTGTAGCCGACACCAACAATCAGGCAGTGCAGGTGGTCACCGACGGCGCAGTCAACACCGTCGCCGGCACGCAGCCGACGCAAACGGAGCTACTGCTGATCGGCGGCGCGCCGCAGTTGGTTTACGGCAGCGGAAGCATCACCGCAACCTTCTCCAACGGGAGCAATGCCGCGACCGGAACCGTCAGCTTCTACGATGGTCTGGGAGCCAGCCCGGCGCTGCTGGGCAGCTCTCCACTCTCAGCCAACACTGCCACGCTGAATACCAGCCATCTGGCGGCGGGAATCCACTACATCGTCGCGTCCTACACGGGAGACGCCAACAATACTGCCATCACCAGCGGAGTCTTTGTGCTGGCGATCTCGCCCTTGCCGCTTACGGCCATCGCTCAGCCGGTCAGTCTGCTTTATGGGCAAACCGTTCCCACCCTCACCGGAACCCTCAGTGGAGTGTTGCCGCAGGATGCGGGTCAGGTGAGCGCCGTCTTCACCACCGCCGCAACTTCCACTTCCGCGCCCGCCAGCTATCCCATCGCCGTGGCTCTCAGTGGATCGGCCGCCGGCAACTACACTGTGACCCCGGCCGCGTCGTCCGGGTCGGTAGTTATCGCTCAGGCGCCCAGCGACACCACGCTCATAGCTTCCAGCACTGCGCCCGTCCAGGGCGTCAGCTTCACACTCACCGCGACGGTGGCTTCCTCCACCACTGGAACACCGGCAGGGACGGTAAGCTTTTACGATGGATCGGCCCTGCTGAACGCAACCCCCGCCCCGCTCACCGCCGGCGTCGGCGCAGTGACGCTCACCACGCTTACAGTCGGCGCACATAGCTTTACCGCGACCTACAGCGGAAGCGCGGACTTCCTCGCCAGCACCTCCGCTGCGCTGTCGTCGTCGGTTCTGACCCCCGACTTCACCGTGGCATCCTCGACTCCGGCGCAGAATCTTGTTCCAGGGAAGACGACCAGCTACACCATCGCGCTCACACCCATCAATCCAACATTCGTCTACCCCGTGAGCTTGTCGGTCGCAGGACTTCCCTTCGGCGTTACGGCCGCCTTCGCGCCAGCGTCGCTGCCCGCTGGCAGCGCGGCAGCCACCACCACGCTCACATTGAGCGCCAACGCACAGGCCCAGCTGCGGCGTAACAACAGCCCCATGGGTACAATCCCGCTGTCGGCCATGGCTCTCGCTTTGCTTTCGCTGACCTTCAGCCGGCGGCTGCGGAAGGCAGCGCAACGCTTCAACGCAGCGCGCAAACTGCTGCTCGCTCTGCTGGCATTAACCGCGCTGGCAGCGGTTGCCGGATGTGGAGGCAGTGGATTCTTCAGCCAGGCGCGCCAAACCTACACCGTGACCGTTACCGCTACCAGCGGCCCCGCCACCCACAGCACCCCACTCACCCTGACGCTGGAATAGGCGGGCCGCGATCAATACCGCTGAGGATCCGGCGACCGAAGACTGTCAACTCGCTGGTCTGTTTTTGAAAAGACATGGACCGATTTCTTGCCGTCTAGAGCATTTTGGCTTTTGCTATAGACCTGGGTGCTCCATCCTTTCCGCGTTTTTCTGCGGAAAGGGTGGGATACCGATCGCAATTCCGGTCTACACCATCTCGAAAAACGCTCTATCTGTTCCATTCGCTTGGAGGCTTCGTCGATTCCTATCCAAAAACGGAAGCACCGTTCTGATTGGCCCAGTCTGTCCTCTTAGTCGCGCAAAGCCTGTGCCTGCGGCGGCAACTGGTTTTGGAGAATTGACCACTTGTCGCGTATCGTGTGGTCAGGCAACTGGCTAACCCTGCGCGGCGTTGCGCCATAACCCTGCGGAAGTTGGTCCAGCAATAATGTTTAACCGGGGAGAATAGGACATGGCATTTTCGGAGATTCTCGCGTGTATCGATAGCGATATCGCTCAGTTACAACAGGTGAGGGCAATCCTTATCGGTGGCAGCGCGCCAACGGCGAAAAAGGCTGTCGGCAGGCCAAAGAAGGTTGCTGCTGTAACCAAGAAGGCAACTGTAGCGTCTGTTCTGGCGAAGCCCGCCAAGAAAAAGAGGAATCTATCGCCGGAAGGGCGGAAGCGGATCGCTGAAGCCGTCAAGAAGCGGTGGGCAAAGCAGAAGGCTGCGTCGGCAAAATAACAGGAAACCCTCCAATCGAGGATTGACCTGACCATCATCCTGACTGTGTTTGAAGCGGTTCCAGAGCTTGCGCGCCGTTGCCAAATCGTGTAAGTTGTCATTCTCTTGAGCAGAATGATCCATCGGAACAACGGCTTCTGAACACAGCGACTCTGGAACCGCTGTACGTCAATTCAGTCCTCATCCTTTGCCAAAGTCGATCCAAACGAGGGCTCGGCTGGCCACGTCGCATCGTGCCCAGCCGCGCCTCTGGTTGCGCGCGTAATCCTTAAAGGCCGCCTGCCCTTTTGACGATTTTGCGAGCCTCTGTCGCGAAGCATGCGTACGGGAACGAAACTCTCAGCAGACATGCCCCGGCATATTCGGCGCAGTGCGGCGATCCGAGAGCGACGGTCTCCGCACAGTAAGAAGGCATTCCCGAATAGCAGAAGAGTGCGCCCCCCAGCCTACGGAAGGTTGAAGCTGTACGACACGCTATAGGAAAAAATGGGATAGACAGTTACAGCACTGAGCGATTTCCGCCACTTGACAAGCTGCGCTTGCAGGTTGCTGTTGAACGCCTGCCCTAACGAATTCGAAGGGTCCGCGATGTTGCTGCACTGCGTTTGCGCCGCATTCGTGCACACCCACCCCGCGGTGCTCACGTCAATTGTTGGCGCACCCATGAAGATGACGCCAAACTCCGAAGGAAACGACCAATGGCGGTTCGATCGCGGGATAAACCTTCCGAATCCTCCGCTGGCCATGAAGGCGGGTTCCCGCGCGTGGAAGCCCAAGACTCCCGATCCGGTCAGAGGCGTCGCTCCCGTTGCCGCATTCGCGCTGGCCGAATAATACGTCTGACCGTTCAATGCGAAACTCGTTCCTGGCACAACCTCCAGCTTCGTCGAGATCTGGTTGCCGTTGTAAAGCATCAGCCCCCCGCTTAGCCGCCAGATGCTGTTTCTCGGATACAAATCCACCAACCCTCCCATCGAGGCTAGATGAAAGTCTGCATCCACGTTGAATCCTTCCAACTCGAATCGGCCACTGTCGTAGTTGAAGAAGTTCCCAATCACCCGCGCGTCGATGTACTGGGTCAGGATCACCGCCGATTTGATGCCGATTCCTAGCGGAGAAACATCGGCTCCGATCGACATGCGTGATAGCGGTCCCCACGTTACGGTCGCGTCCCACGCAACGCCATCGCTCTGATTCTTGCCGCCATCGTCAACTGGTTCGGGCGCCATTGGCAGGGAAAGCTCGCTTCCGCTTTCGCTGGCCGATTCAAAAGCGACAGTGCCGAAACCCGAAGTCCGCGCTCCTGTTCCGCCGGTTCCGGTCGCCGCAATGTCGGTCACGCCGGAGTTCGACTGGTCCATCGACTGTGCTTGGCCGCTCGCAGGCCAGAGGCTTTCCGCGGCCAATGCAATCGAAATGGCCGATGACAGAATGAAAAACCGCTTCATGGGCAGCCTCTTTACTCCGTTGACATTCCGGCTGTCGAAGGGCTTTGTCAACATTTGCGTCCAAGACGCACTGACCCCTCTTTTCGCCGGTTTGCGCACCTGTTTTCTCGGCATGGGAACGGATGCCGCAAAGTCCTGGCTATGCCCATGGCTTCCCTCGCCGCCGTACCCGCGGCCGAACGCTGCGACCGCCATGTTCCGTCAGAAATTGATCCGGTTCCCAAGATGAACCCGCATGCAGGAGAAAGGGGAACAGACCGCAGGGGCGCTTTCCATCTTAATTCTCAGACCGCTGGATTTACGTTACGAAAGCAGCGTTCGGGCTGAAACTTTATCCGTATTCTCTTATTGCATTGGTGCATGAGCTCAAAGCGCGGAAGCCCACCCGGCTTCCCGGCAGAGAAACTCGAACCTTTCTGGAGGATGGCGACCGGATTGCATCGCGCGCGCCGAAGGGCCAAAACTGCCGAGAATCGGATTCGGTTCATGCAGCGGAACCGTTGCCGGAGCGTCCTATGGGTCTGAGCAAAAGGAGTTTTTCACGATCGGGGGCGCATTCGTCTTCCGCCCGCATTGGCGGCCCACGGAGGATGAACCAAACCGTGATGGTCTTGCATCGGCGGAGCAGAGGGCGCGGGGGCCCCTGGATGACGAAAATACTGGTTTGCGCCTTCACCGCCTGCGGAAAAACCCATCGGGAAGGCAAGAAGCGTCAAGGCAAGAATCATGGCCTGCACTGAGCCTGTCGAAGCGTGCCGATAAGTCCCATAGAATGAGTCGGGGGCCTTGGCTCCTTAGGTGTGTTTTTCGGAAATCTACCCCTGGAACACGCCTTTTTCCGGAGCCTGCTCAGGCGCGGGCCTTTTCATAACTTATTTCTTGCGTAATCTGCATTTTTGTTTCCCGTCAGCATCACATAAATGACAAGAGGTTAGCCGAGTTGAAGATCGACAACGAGTTGCATTCCCCGACAGATTTCGAATCGCCGCGGGCGAAGGCCAACCGCAAGGCGATGTTGGAACTTCAGGCAGCGTTGCAGGCGGAAGAGAACACGATTCGGCTGGGGGGCGGGCCAGCGGCCGCGGAAACGCAACACGGCAAGGGACGGCTGACAGCAAGAGAGCGGCTCAAGCTTCTGCTCGATGAAGGAACGGAGTTCCTGGAACTGGGGCTGTGGGCGGCGCATGGGATGTATGCGGAATACGGCGGCGCGCCGTCGGCCGGCGTGGTGACTGGTCTCGGGAAAGTGAGCGGGCGGTTGTGCATGATCGTGGCCAACGACGCCACCGTAAAGGCCGGCGCGTTCTTTCCCATGACCGCGAAGAAGGTGTTGCGCGCCCAAACCATTGCGATGGAAAACCGCATCCCCACGCTCTACTTGGTGGATTCATCGGGCGTGTTTTTGCCTTTGCAGGAAGACGTGTTTCCGGATACCGACGACTTCGGGCGCATCTTCCGCAACAACGCGGTCATGAGTTCGCTGGGCATTCCGCAGATCACGGCCATCATGGGCATGTGCGTGGCGGGAGGAGCATATCTCCCAGTGATGACCGATACCGTGCTGATGACCGAGGGGTCGGGATTGTTCCTGGCCGGGCCGTCGTTGGTGCAGGCGGCCATCGGACAGAAAACCGGAGCCGAAGAGCTAGGCGGCGCGGCAATGCACTCTGCAATTTCCGGTACCGTCGATTTCAGGGAACCGAACGATCATTTGTGCCTGGCACGGTTGCGATCGCTTGTGGCAAAGATGGGCGCAAAGGTAGGAAATGCCGAGGTCTTTCGGCGTCGGGAGTTCGATGCCCTCCGGGATGCTCCAAAGTTTCCTGCCGAGGATATGTATGCATTGCTGAACCCCGTGCCGGGATCGAGCAACCAATACGATATGCGCGAGGTGATTGCGCGCATTGTGGACCGCAGCGAGTTCGACGAGTACAAGGCGGAGTTTGGCCGCACCGTTTTGTGCGGGTATGCGTGGATTGGCGGCCGAGCCGTGGGCATCGCGGCCAACCAGAAAACCAATCAGAACCAGACCGTGTCTATGGGGCCGTCCGCGGGAATGAAGCACACCGAAGTCGGCGGCGTCATCTACACCGAGGGAGCTCAAAAAGCGGCGCGCTTCATCATGGATTGCAATCAGAGCCTGATCCCGCTGGTGTTTCTGCACGATGTCAATGGATTCATGGTGGGCAAGGATGCGGAGTGGTCGGGAATCATTCGCGCCGGAGCTAAGATGGTGTCCGCCGTCAGTACAAGTGTGGTGCCCAAGATCACAGTAATCGTGGGGGGAAGTTTTGGCGCAGGGCATTACGCGATGTGCGGCAAAGCCTACGATCCGCGCTTTCTGTTTGCTTGGCCCACCGCGCGCTATGCGGTAATGAGTGGCGCGTCGGCTGCGATAACGTTGGCCGAGGTGCGAGCGCGACAGATGGAGCGCGGCGGCAAGGTGCTTACTGACGCAGAGAAGTCCGCGCTCTACGAGGAGATTCGCTCCAGCTACGACGCACAGGCCGATCCACGCTACGGCGCGGCACGGCTTTGGATTGACGCAATCATCGATCCTGCCTGCACCAGGGAGGTACTGATCGCGGCTCTGGAAGCTTGCGCCCTGAATACGGATATCCCGCGATTCAATCCCGGAGTTATGCAAACTTGAGGAGCTTAGGTCAAGTCGATGTTTTGAAAGGGCACGGCCTTGGCCCCTGAGGGAATGCTTTCTCGGGGTGAGCGATTGACCAGAGCGTTCTTATGGAACCCGAATAAGGAGCCCGAACATGCAGGTTGATCTTGAGCCACACAGTACTTTGTATCCATTTGTGCTCACGGATGAGCAGGAACATCTGCGCCGGGAGATCCGGGAATTTGCCACGCGCGAGATAGCGCCCCACGTTGCGGCATGGGACGAGACGAGCGAGTTTCCTCTGGCTGCGGTCAAAATGCTGGGCAAGATGGGGCTGCTCGGCGTGATCTTTCCCCCGGAGTATGGCGGCGCGGGGCTCGGCTATGTGGACTACGTGCTGGCAATCGAAGAACTCTCGGCCGTCGACGGGTCGGTTGGGCTAACTGTGGCGGCTCACAACTCTCTGGGCAAAAATCACATTTTCCTGGCAGGCAACGAGGCGCAGAAGAGAAAGTATCTGCCGCGGTTGACGAGCGGCGAGCATCTGGCGGCATGGGCACTCACCGAACCCGGCTCCGGATCGGATGCCGGCAACGCCCGCACCACGGCAAGGAAGAAGGGCGACCGCTATGTGCTGAATGGCAACAAGACCTTCATCACCAACGGACGCTATGCCGATGTTGCCGTCGTAATTGCGGTAACCGACAAGAGCAGAGGAACCCATGGACTATCGGCCTTCGTGATGGAGAAAGACACCCCTGGATTCAGAGCCGGTAAAAAGGAAAACAAGCTTGGCCTCCGTGCAAGCGACACCAGCGAATTAATCTTCGAGGACTGCGCAATTCCCGAGGAAAACTTGCTCGGCACGGAAGGCGAGGGATTCATCGATGCGATGCGCGTTCTCGACGGCGGCAGAATCTCGATTGCGGCATTGTCGCTTGGCATCGCGCGCGGAGCGTTGGACGCGACCGTGAAATATGTCAAGGAAAGACGCCAGTTCGGCAAGGCCATCGCCGAGTTCCAGGGCATCCAATGGAAACTCGCCGACATGGCAACGGAATTGGATGCGGCGCGCCTTCTAACGCAGCGGGCCGCGGTGTTGAAGGACGCGGGGCGCAAGGTCACACGCGAGTCTGCGATGGCCAAGCTGTTTGCCAGTGAAGTGGCCGTGCGCATCTGCAACGAGGCGGTGCAACTCTTTGGCGGCTACGGCTTCATCAAGGACTATCCGGTCGAGAAGTTTTACCGCGACGTGAAGCTGTGCACCATCGGCGAGGGCACCAGCGAGATTCAACGCATGGTGATCGCCCGAGAAATCCTGAAAGTCTTCCCTTCGCGCGGGTGAGGATTAGCCGCCCGTAGCGACTGTCGTATTGTGGTGAATGTCCTATTCTGACCGGTTTTGTTTTTGGTGATTTTTGTAACAGGGCCCGACTTCTATCCTGCCCTGAGTTTATCGAAGGGCGCCGCAAATGCCGCACCCGCAAATGCCGCACCATTGTGAAGGGATTTAAAGGCTACGAAAAACATCATCGGAGGGACAAGAAGCGTCAGGGCACGACTTTAGTCGTGCCGCAAACGCCGTAACATCGGCGCGGGCTTTAGCCCCTGAGGGAAGGTTCCCTTTCCTGAAGTGACTTGTCCACAGTTTCTATCCAGGCCATCGAACAAGTACAGAATAGACCGGCGGAATCGGATGCGGTGCTGGGAGATGAGGTATGAGCGACTTAGTCAAAATCATCGAGTGCCCGCGCGACGCCTGGCAAGGACTGCCCGGACACATTGCCGCGGAAGCAAAGGCCGCTTACCTGCGCATTCTGATCGATGCGGGCCTTACGCACATCGATGCGGTGAGCTTTGTTTCGCCCGCGGCAGTTCCGCAGATGGCGGCCTCGGAACGGGTGCTTGAACTTCTTGGGCCCCAGCAAGGCGTGGAAATCATCGGGATTGTGGTCAACGAAAAGGGTGCGGAACGGGCCATTCGCACCGGCGCGGTACATACGCTGGGTTATCCTCACTCGATCTCTGCCGGGTTTCTCCGCCGCAATCAAAATCAAACTCGGAAAGAATCGCTGGCGACGCTGCGAGCGGTCGTCGCGAAGGCTAGCGATACGGGACTGAATGTTGTAGCTTACCTCTCGATGGCCTTCGGAAATCCCTATGGCGAGCCCTGGAACATCGACGCGGTTCTAAGTGCATGCCAATCGCTGATCGACTCCGGCGTACGGCAGATATCGTTAGCCGATACGGTGGGGCTGGCCTCTCCCGCACAGATTGCGGAGACAGTTTCCGCGGTGGTTGAGGCGCATCGCAATATCGAAATCGGAGCACATCTTCACGCACGGAGCGAGCAAGCGACGGCAAACATACTCGCGGCCTACGATGCCGGTTGCAGGCGATTTGACGCGGCCATCGGTGGGCTGGGCGGATGCCCGTTTGCGCAAGATGCGCTGGTGGGAAACCTGCCTACGGAAACTTTGCTGGCTACGTTGAGCGAATGCGGCGCGAAACTACCGAAGATCGGTCCATTGGATGAATTGATTCGCGCCAGCGCGGAGATTGCTGGAACGTGTGGCGCGACGGAGCACTCGCAAAAATGAATCGACCGCATGTTGGGAGGAACGATTGAGCTTCAAGACGATTGCAGTTACGGAGAGCGATTCGATTCGGACCATCACGCTCCATCGGCCCGAGCGGCGCAACGCGATGACGCCCGAAATGCAGATGGAGTTGATCGCTGCGCTCGAAGATGCGGCCGCAAGCGAATGCCGCGTGCTGGTGTTGGCCGGAGCCGGCCAGGCGTTCTGTGCGGGTCTTGACCTATCGGAGTTGCAAGCCATGCAAGATAAGGGCGCGGCCGTGCATCGCGCGGATGCGGAGCGTATCGCCCGCCTGTTTCTTGCGCTGTATGAGTTACCCATCCCGACCATTGCAGTAGTGCATGGCGCGGCCATCGCCGGCGGAGCAGGGTTGGCGACAATCTGCGACTTTACGATTGCGACTCCGGCGGCGCAATTTGGTTTTACCGAGGCGCGCATCGGGTTTGTGCCGGCGCTAGTGTCGGCTTTTCTAGCCTTGCAGATTGGAGATAAGCGCAGCCGGGACCTGCTCTTGACAGGTCGGATCTGCAATGCGGAGGAGGCTTGGCGCATGGGCCTCATAAACGAAATTGTTGCGCCGGAGGAACTCCCTCGGCGCGTGCGGGATCTGGCAGTTGTGCTGATCGCAAACAGTCCCCAGTCGCTCACGGCCACCAAGCGGCTCATGGCGGCGCAGAATAGAGCATGGCTCAACGCGGCGATTGTGGAAGCGCTTGAAGCCAACGCGCGATCGCGGGAGACTGCGGATTTTCGAGAAGGGATCGCGGCTTTTCTCGAAAAACGGAAGCCGGCGTGGGAAAGAGAGTAGCGAATTGGCAGGCCGCGGAAGACTCTATCCGGTGAGCAAGAAGCGTCAGGGCAGGACTTCAGTCGTGCGACAAAAATAAAAAAAATCGGAGGGCTTCAGCCCCTGCAAAGGCATCCATCGGCCCTCCATTTGCATTCAACCATTTCATGCAACCTGTTACGCCGCATCGCAACTGAAGCGCACATTGGCCCCGGTTCTTTGCTCAATTTCCTGACGGGTAACTCCCGCCGCCAACTCGATAACTTCAAAACCCGAGCGAGTAACCTCCAGCACGCACAGATCGGTGATCGCGGTGTGAACGACGTTCGCGCCGGTCAGCGGCAGCGAGCATTCGCGCACCAGCTTGGCGCTGCCGTCCGCGGCTGTGTGCTCCATCAGCACCACCACGCGCCGGACGCCCGTGACAATATCCATTGCCCCGCCCATCCCTTTCACCCGCTTGCCGGGAATCATCCAGTTAGCTAAGTCGCCGCGCTCGGAGACCTGCATCGCGCCGAGAATTGCCACGTCGATGTGTCCGCCGCGAATCATGGCGAAGGAGTCCGCGCTTGAGAAAGTTGAAGCTCCCGGATGGAAAGTCACTGTCTGTTTTCCGGCGTTGATAAGGTCCGCGTCCACCTCATCCGCGCGCGGAAACGGACCCATTCCGAGCAGGCCATTTTCCGATTGCAAGGTGACACCGATTCCCTCGGGAATGTGGTTGGCCACCAGCGTCGGAATGCCGATGCCAAGGTTGACGTAGAAGCCATGCTTCAACTCCCTGGCCGCGCGGGCCGCCATCTCATGACGAGTCCATGCCACTGGTTTATCTCTCCCGGATGGTTCTCTTTTCAATCCGCTTTTCAGGATTTGGATTGTGCACCAGTCGATGAACAAAAACCCCCGGTGTGTGGATCTCATCCGGATCCATCTCCCCCGGTTCGACGATGATCTCCGCTTCGGCCACCGTGATCTTCCCGCAAGTGGCCGCGTTGGGATTAAAATTTCGCGCGGTTCGCCGATAGATCAGGTTCCCATACCGATCGGCCTTCCATGCCTTTACCAACGCAACGTCCGCCTGAATGCCGCGCTCAAGGATATAGGTAACTCCGTCGAACTCCTTGTGCTCTTTGCCTTCGGCAACCACGGTGCCCACGCCTGTTCGCGTATAGAAGCCGGGAATGCCCGCGCCTCCCGCCCGCATGCGTTCTGCCAGCGTACCCTGCGGACAGAACTCCACCTCCAACTCGCCCGCCAGAAACTGACGCTCAAACTCGAAGTTCTCGCCCACATAACTGGAGATCATCTTCTTCACTTGATGGCGTTCGAGCAATAGACCCAGTCCCCAACCATCCACGCCCGCGTTGTTGCTCGCAATGGTCAGGTCACGTGCGCCTGTATCCCGCAAGGCTAGAATCAATGCTTCGGGGATACCGCACAGACCGAAACCTCCGATCGCCAGTAACATCCCGTCGCGCACAATTCCGTCCAGTGCGGCGCGAGCATCGGGATGTAGTTTGTTCATCTCCAATGCGATCACCCATGCTGCCGATCCCCGGTCATTCCCTCGTTTTTTGACCGCTCGCAACGCACATTCTACCGCTGTTCACAAGGCCTGTCACCGGGCAATGCCTCCCTGATCCTTCCATCCAGCATCGCCAATCCCGTCCTTCCGGGGAAGCTGACTTACCTTTTGAAAACGCGGTTATTCTCGGAATCACCGGTACTCCGAAAGCGAACCGGTTCATGGCAGCGCAGATGCCGGCGTAACCAGAAGCGGAATGCATCTGTCTAATGTTCGACGCATTCTCAAGCGAATCCTGCGTAACACCCGTCTGATCGGGCGGAAACCGAAAACCGGGAAGGTCAAGCAAGCTCGTTTGAGCAGTTCTCCTTCCCCAAAGCGCCCGGCGAGATCCTGCCTCGCGCATTCAAAAGGAGGCATCATGCAGACTCGTCCTACATCCACTCATCTCTTCCGTCTCCCCGTCGCCTTTTCCATGTTCCTGCTCGCAGCCGCAGCCGTCGGCTCCCAGGCGCAAACCAACAGCTTTGCCGGCACTGCTCCGCCCTCCCCGGTAGCCAATGCCTCAACCGCCGCCGATCCCATTTCCATCGACATCGAAATCACCGACAAGCTGGGCCATCACGTCAGCGGCCTCAAGCCGGAAGACATCACCCTGCTTGATAACCAGCAACCACACAAGTTCATTGACTTCCGCGAGGTCGATACAAGAAACTCTGCGGCCGACCCGGTTCATATCGTAATTGTCATCGACATGATCAATACCGGCTTCGATGTCGTCGCCAGAGAACGCCAGCAATTGGAGGAGTTTCTAAGGCAGGATGGTGGACGCCTCGCCCACCCGACGAGCATCGCCATGCTCACAGAAAAGGGCCTCCAGATCGATAAGACTTCCACCACAGATGGAAACGCTCTGCTCGCCAGCCTCGACCTTTCCAAGTTCGGGCTTCGCATGACTGGAAGAGCCGCCGGCTTTTGGGGAGCCGTCGACCGCATGCATTGGTCGCTTGCCCAACTCGGCCAACTCGCCGCATACGAGGGCACCCAGCCCGGCCGCAAGCTCTTGTTCTTTATCAGTCCCGGTTGGCCCATGTTTCCCAGTGGAGAGGACATGGCTACCGAGAAGCAGCTGAATTGGATCTTCAATTCCGTCGTGGAGATCTCCAACGGGCTGCGGGAGGCCCAAGTCGTCCTCTACACTATCGACCCGTTCGAGCTTGGGAAAACCAACCCCTACTATTACAAGATCTACCTCAAGGGCGTCCGGGACGCACACAATGCTAAGTTCGCCAACCTGTCCCTGCAGGTTCTCGCTGTTCACTCCGGCGGTACAGTGCAGGCCATGGGCACGGATATCAAAGGCGAAATCAATAACGCACTCCGCGATGCCAATGGCTACTACACCCTCACCTTTGCCGACCCAACTCCCGGCCGCGCCAATGAGTATCACGAACTGAGCCTCCGGGTTGACAAACCCGATACGATCGTTCGCACCACCACTGGCTACTATGCCAACACTCAGCATTTGCAGGACACCAAAGCCGTTGTGCCACGGTGAACTCCGCGCAGGCCTGCCGCTCCCTTGGCGCGCCGATTTCCACCCCAGCGGCGAAGACGGTTGCTGGGGTCCTCGGATTCCACCGCAGCGGCGATGGGCTTTCGCCGCGGCAAAGTGAGCGCTTTCGATCTGCAGCGACCTGGTCTGATTGGATACCATCAAAGCGTCAGGAGTACTCAACTCAATGAACTTCGATCTCGAACGCGGGCCTGCCGGCAACGCCTACAAGCTGCTGGTGGGCCTGGTGGCGCCACGCCCGATTGCACTGATCACCAGCATGAATGAGGATGGGCAGTTGAATGCGGCGCCCTTCAGCGCTTACAACTACCTTTGCACCGACCCTCCCATCGTCGCCGTTGGCGTAACCAACCGGCCCGGTGAACCGTTTGTTCCCAAGGATACGGCCCGCAACATACGGCGCACCGGCGAATTTGTCGTCAACGTGGTCACCGAAGACATCGCCGAGAGGATGAACATCTGCGCCACCGATTTTCCGCCCGAAATGAGCGAGGTGGAACTTGCCGGGTTCACCACTGCCCCCTCCCAGGTTGTAAAGCCGCCGCGATTGGCGGAGGCGCACGCCGCGCTGGAATGCCGCGAGTACACAACAATCGAGATTGGCCGCTCCCGGATCATCCTGGGGCGAGTAGTCGCCATTTATGTGGAGGACCGATTCGTGGATCCGGCCGGGCCTTACATCAAAGCCGACGAGTTGCATTCAATCGGCCGCATGAACGGGCTGGGGAACTATGTTCGCACGCGCGACGCATTCATGACCATTCCTCGCATCTCCTATGAGGAATGGAAGAGCGGAAAGAGATAACCAGTCCCGCGTAAGCGGGGAACGTCTCTCCCGAACTCGGGCGACTACCCCTCAGCCGCTTCTGTTCGGCGCCCTCTGCACCACCTGGAGAACCTCTACAGCGAAACCAGAGTTGGTGTATCCCGGAAGCACTGCGCCAAAGTCGACGCGACCATCGGGCCGGGGCCCCCTCGGACAGGTCTTCGTCCGAGGGGTGGAGCGAGCGGCGACCTTGCAAGAAACTGGCCAGGACACAGGGACTCTGGTTTCGCTCTAAGAAATCGACCCGTCCCATACGCAGATCCGGCACTTCTTCGCGATCGTTGTTCCGGCGACGCGCAGGAGTGGTATTCTGGCACGTCGTTTGAAACGGGCGAGTTGAAAGGATCAAGGAGGATTACTTGAGAAAAGGCATCATATTTGCAATCGGTTTGGCAATCGGGGGATTGGCGCTTCTGGCGGGGTGCGGAAGCCAGGGGAACAAGGATGCAGGCATTCCGGTTGGGCCCAAATGGAAGGGTGCTCCTTACCGGATCGCGTTGGACACTAAGGTTGCGAAGCCGAATCCGGCTGGCGCAACCATCCCGCTCATCAAGTTCTCGGCGAATCCCGACGCGCTGGAGAGAAGAGCAATTCTGGTGGTTCGGTTCGACGATCTGGGTGTCACGAAGTATCCGCCCAGCGTGAACAAGATGATTCTTGCCCCGGTGGATATCGCTGGCGCGGAGAGCGCTCTTCCCGCCGACTACATGGATATGGCGAGCAAGAATCTGGCCACTTTTCTGGGGACTTACTGTGCGAAGGGAAAAGTGAAGATATCCGTGGCGCTGGTCAGGTCGTCGCTCACCAACAATGCTGCGGATGCCGAAGTGGACGCGAAGCGCCTGTCCGATTGGGTGCCGCTTGAGATTGTGTTCAAGAACCCCCATCCGAAGTGCTAAAACGGCGCCGTTGATCGAGTGAAACTGGCACGCCTGCCGCATCGAGACGCGCCAGTTTTACCCCGTTGCGGCCGGACGCCTGCCTGACCGAAGACAGGATATTCAGCTCTATCGGCAACGTTGGCGGATCGCCAACCCGCGCTCCATTGTGTCGGCACCATCAGCTCCAACCGTGCGAAAGCGCCGTGCGTCGAATACCGTCTTCCAGCGATACCTCACAACGCAAGCCAAGTTGCTGTTCGGCTTTTTGGACACTCGGAACATATTGCAAAATGGGCGCGCCTTCCGCCGCCGTCCGCGTAACCTGCACGCCTGCCGAGCAGCCAAGGGTTCTTTGCACGGTGTGGGCTAGTTCTTCAATGCCGATGGACTGCCCGGAACCGACGTTAAAGGCCTGATTCGCGGGTGCCCGCAACAGGATCGTCCAAAGCCAGCGCGCCAGGTCGGCGGCATACATATAAGAGCGCCGCGGCGTACCGTCTCCGTTGACGCGGATGACCCCTCCCTGGATCGCGTCCTGGATAAAATTGCCGATGGCGAAATGCTGGTTCAGGGGCAGATATGGGCCTACGAAGGCAAACCCGCGGGCAATCTTGCAGGCCATGTCAAAGCGGTCCCCGTAAGCCACACACAGGGATTCCGCCGCGCGCTTACCCTCCGCGTAGGCGGATTCGATGCGCAGCGGGTCGGGAGCGCCGGCATAATCCTCGCTCAAATGCGAGATCGCAGGGGGCTGGGGCCCATAAACTGCGCCGGAACTGGTGAGCAGAAACTTCTGTGTGCCGTGCGTGGCGGCAAACTGCAACACCCTTTCGGTCCCGCCCAGAATCGATCCCAGCAGATCGACCGCTCCGTTGCCCTCTCGCGTCCAGGTATCCGTGGCGGCGTGCAGGACGTATTGGAACTCGCCTTCCGGGAAGGAAAAATCGCGAACGTCTCCGCCCAGCAGCGCAATAGCCGGGTCAAAGGCAAGGCGCGATCCGCTCCGGCGAAAGCCCTCCGGATTCCGGGTCAGCACAGTGGCCTGCAATTTCAACCCGTACGCTCGATTGGCCGCCATCAGGCTCTCCAGCAGCCAGCGGCCAAAGAACCCCGTGCCTCCCGTCAGGAAGAGGCGCGCTCCGCGCATTTCCTCCCACAGGTCGCCGCTGCGCCGCAGAATCGCTTCCACGTCCTGGTCGAGGATGGTTTCAACGGGCGTAGCGTTCATCCAGCGATTTTCTCCTTGATGGCCGCTTGTTATCAGCAAAAAATGCAGTAGCCGCTCTACTCGGGCAAAGGCTCAATCAACATGTGGGCCAGAAACTCCTCGCGCGGCAACCGGGGCGCAAGGTCTTCCATCGGCAGGCTGACGATGGTGCCGTCGGCGCGTGTGGCGGAAGTGGCGCGGGGCAGCGTAGGCTGGTCCGGTGAAATGGTCACCGCGCAAACCACCGGCCCATCGTAACTCAAAACCGCGGCAACCTCCTCGCGAATCCTCTCCTGGTCTCGGATCTCCATGGCCTTCACGCCGTAAGCTTCGGCCACTTTCATCAAGTCGGGCAAGGTCAGATGGCTGGAGGGGTCGCTCGCAACCAGGCGGCCCTTGAAGTGGGTGCGCTGCATGGCGACGATGGAGCCGTAGAGACCATTGTTGAGAATGAAGAATTTGATGGGCAAATGCAGGCGCTTGATGGTCTCCAACTCCTGGATATTGAGCTGGAAGCCGCCGTCCCCAATAACGGAGATGGTGCGCCTCCGGCCGCTGGCCAGGCACGAGCCGATGGCGCCGGGCAGTCCCGTGCCCATTGCGCCCAGACCGGGGGCGTTCACCACCCGCTGGCCGCGCTTCAGCCGGAAAGCCTGCAAAAAGATTTCGCTGCAAGCCCCGGAGCTTCCCGGCGCGAGCAGGTCGTCGGCGGTGCACTGCTCGGAGAGTTCATCGATCAGCACATAGGTGTTCACCGAGCCGGTTTGCTGGCGGAACTCCGGCAAGGTAATCGGATATTCGCGCAGCCACTGCTTGCTTTGGGCCAGCCAGGCCGAGGCGTCGGGCATGGGAGCCCCTTCCAGTTGATGAAGCAGCTCGAGGACGAAATCCCGGGCGTCGGCCTCGACGGGAACCTCGATGGGCATCTCGAATTTTGCGATCTCCCGAGGATCGATCTCTACGATCACCTTTTTGGCAGCGCGGGCAAAGTTCTTGTGGTTGAAGGCAAGCTGCGGCAAATCGAGGCGCGCGCCCAAAACCAGGATAAAGTCGGCGTTCTGCTGGGTGAAGTTCGCGCCACGGGAAGCGATGGAGCCAGGACGGCCGCAGTAGATGGGGTGGTCTTCCGGCAGCATGTCCAGGGCCTTCCAGGTCAAGAGGGCAGGTAACCGCAACGTATCGACGAGCTTTTCCACGAGTCCTTCGAGATGGGCCCGGCGAACGCCGTTGCCAATTAACAGAACGGGGCGCTGCGCGGACTTCAGTAGCACGATGGTCTGGGCGACCTGGCTGCGCAGAGCGGCGGATTTGTCGGGAACGGGTTCCGGCGTAAAGCCGCGCAAGGCGGATTCGTCCACCATGGCCGCCTGCACGTCGAGCGGCATGTCCATCCACACCGGGCCGCGGCGGCCGGTGGTGGCCAGGTGCCAGGCCTTTTCCAGCTCGTAGCGAACGTCGTTCGGTTCCAGCAGCGTTTTGGCGTATTTGGTGATGGGCTTCACGATGGAGATGATGTCCAGTTCCTGAGGTCCCATGGAACGTACGCCGCGCTCGGTCAAGAGATCGGCTCGCTTCACCTGCCCGGAAATGAAGATGCAGGCGGTGGAATCCACCCACGCCGCCGCCAGGCCGGTAACGGCATTGGTGCCGCCCGGGCCGGTGGTCACCAGAGCCGCGCCGGGCGAGTTCTTGTACTCGGCGTAGGCCTGAGCTGCAAAGGCCGCCGACTGTTCGTGCAGGCAGCAAACATAGTCGAAGCCCTTCTGGCTTCCAAACGAGTCCACCAGGTGCATGCAGCCGCCGCCCGAAAGCATGAAGACGTGCCCGATGCCGCGATCGGCCAAAAACTGCGCGATGTAGTCCGATACCTTGATCAAGATTTCCTCGCCATTTCGAGCAGTTGCTCGAGGATTCTGTCGGCCTGCCAGTTGCTCTCGATTTGCGATCCTTGCCAGGCATCGTTCCAGGGCTGCGGCCAGGCCACGGCCTTCAGTCCGACGTCCTCTGCCTGGCGCAGATTCTCCCGAGCGTCGTCAATCAACAGGTCGCCTTTGCCCAGCCAACGCAAATAATCGCCCTTGCCCTGGTCATAGACCGGGACGCCTTGCAGCTCTCGCGTGGGCACGATGCCGAAACAACGAATCCAGGCGCCAAAGTGACGCATGACCCACGACGCCACCTCGGGCGCCGTCTCCAACGGACGCGCTGTCAGTGCGATATGGCGGAACTTTGCGCCGTGCTCGCCGAACCAGCGCAGCAGTTGCGGATCGGGCGTCAGGTGCGTGCCGGCCTCGGTCCTACGGAACGAGTCAATAGATGCCAGGTATTCTTCCCGCCGTACGCCCAGCACACGATGCGGAGGGTTCTCGCGCAAATCGGCGTATTCCACACGGCATTCCGGGTGTTCTTGCTTCCATCCCTGCTCGAACCATGCGCGCATCAGATCGTTGAGCACATCGTCCACGTCCCAGACAATTGTGAGCATGCTCAATCCATCCAATAAGTGACGAAGGTCTTTCGATCGGCGTTGGCGGCGATCTCCGGATCGCTGTAAAACGAATCGTCGAGGATGTGGCTCGATGAAATCTCTTCGATGATGCAGCCGTTCTTTGAATCGAAGGCGTGGGTCTGGCCGCGCGGGATTATCAGCACCTCGCCGGCCTTCTTCTCGTAAGCCTTGCCGTCCAGTTGCACTTTCACGCTGCCGTAGAGCACGTGATAGGTTTCTTCCTTGATCTTGTGCAACTGCTCTGGATGGTTCTGACCGGGCAGAACGACAATCAGCTTCTTGCAATACTCTCGGTTGACCACGGTAATCATGGTGATGCCGAATTGATAGAACTTCTCGACCCCGTAGTGATGCGAGATTTCCAGATCCACCTGTCCAGGCACGGCGACCTTGCTCTTTTTCAGCAGTGCCTTCACATCCCGCACAATCTTGTGAATCAGTGCGCGCCGATCATGCATTTCCACCTTGTCCATCATCACCGGTTCCAGAGCGGCGATGGGCTCCTTGGCGATCAGCGCGGCGTACTTGGACATATCGTGCGCAACGACCTGCCCCGGGACACGGGGCATGGCATAGAACAAGTTCGAAGTCTTGAGCGCGGCTCCGGCGGCCACCGGCTCTTTGACAAAAACTCCGCGAGCCAGTTCGGCCAGTGCGAGCCGCTCGCCTTCCGGCGCGGTGTAGCGCTGCGTGGTTTCGCCCAGCATGCAATAAGCTTCCTGCGCCGCTTCAAGCCACTTGCGCGCCAGGTCGGGCGTAACGCTATAGCCGTTCACCGCGTACTCTTCGGTGGCCACGGCGGCATGCTTCTCGAAGATGGTTGCGCCCAGCGCGATGGCGAGCTTGACGGCCTGGAAGTTCTCTGGCCGTTCGTGCGTTGAGTAACCAACCTCCAGCCCCGGATAGCGATTCTTGAGCAGTGAAATCTGTCCCAGATGCAGATGTTCGTCCGGCGCGGGATACTCGCCCACGCAGTGCATGATCGAAATCTGTTTTTCACGATGCCGGAAGAAGCTCACCACCCGGTCGATGTCTTCCAGCGAACCGCCTGCCGTCGAGGCAATCACCGGCAGGTCGAACTGCACGATCTTTTCCAGCAGCGGCCAGTCGGTCATCGAGCAACTGGGAATCTTCAGGTAGTCGTAACCATGCTCGACGACCTTGTCCACGGACTCCTCGTTGAAGGGAGTGCAGATAGCCAGAAGTCCGGCTTCGTCGATCGCGTCTTTAATCTGTTTGAACTGCTCCCAGCTCAGCCGCGTCTCGGAAAATCGCTTGACATACTTCAAGTCCATACGGGTTTTGAAGCTGGGATGGATCAGCGTGTCCAGATCGCGATATTGCAGCTTGACCGCAAAGCTGAAAGGAAAATCCGCGGAGACCCGCGCCATCTCCCGCACGATGCGGATGCCATGCTGCACATCGCCCATGTGGTTGTTGGCCATTTCGTAGATGAACAGCGGTCTCTTCCGCAAATCCTTCATGTTCGCCCTCCAGGCAGCGGGTTCATCGCTTGCCTGCAACAAATGCGGTGATAGTCCCAACAATATGGTCCAGCATGGGCCGCGTAAGTCCGGGATACACGCCAACCCAGAAGACCCTGTCCATGACGAAATCGGTATTAGGCAGTTCGCCCACGGCCCGCATCTCGCAGCCGGCGTAGGCGGGCTGGCGCATCAGGTTGCCTCCAAAAAGCAGCCGCGTTCCGATCCGCGCATCGTCCAAAGCCCGCGTCAGTTGGTCGCGCTCAAAGGGTGCAGTCTCGCGCACACCGATGAGGAAGCCAAACCACGACGGATCCGCCTCGGCCTCGTCCTCGGGCAGAATGAGAAACTCGCTCAGTGATTCGAGCGCAGCCTTCAGATAGGCGAAGTTATCCTTGCGCTTCTGAATGAAGCCAGGCAGCTTGCCCAACTGCGACAACCCCACCGCCGCCTGCATGTCGCTGACCTTCAGGTTATAGCCGATATGCGTGTAGGTGTACTTGTGGTCGTAGCCGTAAGGCAGCGTACCCAGTTGCCAGTCGAAGCGCTTGCCGCAAGTGTTCTCCTTGCCCGGCGGGCACCAGCAATCCCGGCCCCAGTCGCGGAAGCTCTCAATCAGCCTGGTCAGTTGCGGCTTGTTGGTGGCCACGCATCCGCCCTCGCCCATGGTGATGTGGTGCGCGGGATAGAAGCTGAAAGTGGCAATGTCGCCAAAGGTGCCCACGGTGCGGCCATTCCAGGTGGAACCCAGTGCGTCGCAGCAATCTTCGATCAGCCACAAGCTATGCTTCTTGGCAAACGCCACAACTTCGTTCACCGCAAAGGGATTGCCCAGCGTGTGGGCCAGAATGATGGCCTTGGTACGCGGACTCAACGCAGCTTCCAGCTGGCTCGCGTCGATGTTATAAGTGCCCAGCTTCACATCCACAAACACCGGCGTTAGCTGGTTTTGCAGGATGGGATTTACCGTCGTCGGAAAGCCTGCCGCCAGCGTAATCAATTCGTCCCCCGGCTTCAATTGCCGGTCGCCGAGGGTCGGCGAAGTCAGCAGCGAAACCGCAACCAGGTTGGCCGACGATCCGGAGTTGACCAACCGCGCATCGCGCACGCCAACAAATTTGGCGAACTTCGATTCGAACTGGTCCGCAAACCGTCCCGCCGTCAGCCAGAAATCCAGGCCGGCATCGACGATGGAAAACAAGTCGGCATCGTCGAAGACGCGACCCGAAACCGGTACCACCGAAGTGCCCGGCACAAACTCCCGCTCCGGAAATGCTTCCTGGTAATACTCGGTGGTCAGCTTCTGAATCGCCGCGCGAAGCTCGCTTTTCTTATCGATGCTCAATCGTTTCCCCGGTGGGTCGGGCTGTTCGAATTCAACCCAATCCTGACCTATCTCTAAAGTGCGCTTCAAAAACACTGTCATCCTGAGCAGCCGACTCGCCGCGTCGAGTTACGGCTGAAATGAACAATGGGCGCAACCCGCAAAGGCCGCCAACTCGCCAACTTGCTATCGCGGCGAAGCCGCGGCCAACTCGCTGATTCTATATAACTCTATTCTTTGTTCATAGGGAGCGAAGTTTGGCGAGTATTTTGCGCCAAACGGAGTCGAACGACCTGCGTTTTGCCGGCCAACTTCAGCAGTGAACTTCAGAATCGGAACATTAGCATTTCGTAGTCGCGAATCTGCGCCTCTGTGAAAGCCCGCATATCGACACTGCCTCCGCGCTCGCGCTGCCAGCGCTCTCCGTACCAGGCCGTGGTGATCGCTAGCGCCTCGGCCACCTGCATGCGGGGTTGCCAACCCAGTTGCGCCGCGGCCTTGGAAATGTCCAGCATCAGGGTCTGCGCCTCGTAGGGGTGCGCTCCCTGCTCCTGTTCCCATCCCGCGCCCTGGCCCCACAGGCGGGCCAGCTCGTTCACCACCCATTCTACCGGCTTCGCGTCTCCGGGATGCGGCCCGAAGTTCCACGCCCCTGCCCCGGCCACTCCCTTGTCTAGCTGGTCCAGGTTGCCCAGCAGCAATGCCGCCAGGTCCAGATAGCCTCGCAACGGCTCCAGCACATGCTGCCAGGGTCGAACCGCCTTGGGGCTGCGAATCTGCACGGGGCGCCCCTGCTGAAAAGCCCGAATCGCGTCCGGCACCAGGCGGTCTTCCGCCCAATCTCCGCCTCCAATCACGTTGCCGGCCCGCGCCGACGCAATCGCGACCCCGTGCCGCGCATAATCGCCGGGATTGAAAAAGGAGTTGCGATAGGCGGAAACCACCAGCTCGGCGCAAGCCTTGCTATTGCTGTAGGGATCGAATCCCCCCAGCCGGTCCGACTCCCGGTAGGGCCAGGGCCACTCGCGATTCTCGTAGCATTTGTCGGTGGTAACCACCACCACGGCGCGCAGCGTGTCTATCGCTCGCGCCGCTTCCAGCACGTGCGCCGTGCCCATCACGTTGGTTGCATAGGTTCCCAGCGGATCGGCGTACGAAGCCCGCACCAGCGGCTGCGCGGCCAGGTGAAAAACCACCTCCGGCCGATGTTCGATGAAAACGCGCCGCACCAGCTCCGCGTCGCGAATGTCGCCGATCACCGAGCGCATGCCCTGGCCCACGCGGGCATCTTCAAACAGATTGTCCGCCGTCGGTGGCTCCAGCGCCAACCCGCAAAGCTCCACGCCCAGCCCTTGCAGCCACAGCGCCAGCCAACTGCCCTTGAAGCCGGTGTGCCCGGTGAGCAGAACGCGTCTGCCCTTCCAGTTCATTCCCACACCTTCCAAGGCGCATGGCCGCTGGCCCAGTGGCTCTCCAGTTCATTCTTGTCAAATACCGTGTCCATGGGATGCCAGAAGCCATCGTGCCTGAAGGCGGAAACCCGGCCCTCGCGCGCGAGCGCCTCCATCGGTTCCCGCTCCCACACTGTCGTATCGTCCTTCAGGTACGCGCCCACTTTGGGCGAAAGGATGAAATAGCCGCCACTAACCCAGCGGCCATCGCCGGGCGGCTTTTCCAGAAACGATTGCAAAGCGCCATCCTCGCCGATGTTGAGCGAACCAAAACGGCCACGAGGCTGGGCCGCGGTCAATGTGACCAGCTTGCCGTGACGCTTGTGAAACGCAAGCAGGTCGGCGATATTCACGTCACTCACGCCATCGCCATAAGTGAAACAAAAAGCTTCATCGTTCTCGACATAGGGAAGCGCGCGCCGCAAACGTCCGCCGGTCATGGTGGCCGCGCCGGTATCCACCAGCGTCACCCTCCAAGGTTCCGAGCCGCTGCGATGATATTCCGTGGTGTTCTTGCCTAAGTCGAAGGTAACATCCGCGGAGTAGAGATAATAATTGGCGAAATACTCCTTGATCGTGTTTCCCTTGTAACCAAGGCAGATGATGAAGTCGTTGATTCCGTAATGCGAATAGATCTTCATGATGTGCCAGAGGATCGGCTTTCCGCCGATCTCCACCATGGGCTTGGGGCGCAGGTTCGTCTCTTCGCCCAATCGGCTGCCCAGTCCACCCGCCAGGATAATCGCCTTCATAACACCTTTCTTTTTCCCATGCGATTACAGTCTACTCTGCACGATTGGGGGCCATCGACAGGTTTGCCTCTGCGCTCATCGCGCAAGGCAACCGCGCTGATCGAGCAGGTCCAGAGCGGCTGCATCCGAGTTGATGTGTCGGAAGTCGAAAGATCCGGGAAGCGATGCCCCGAAGTGCCGTTTCCCTCACCCAGCGTCACAGCGGCTAAGTCTTTGTCCGCGGGCGGAAGAAGATGACACCTTGCATAATCTGGAACAGGGTTTATCTATCGGAGAACCGATCTATACAAATTCGTTCTGCGAGTCCCTTTTCCAGTCGGTCAGCGAGGCGTCCAGATCGTAGTTGTACTGGAAACCAGCCTCGACCAGCCGCTTGGGCATAATGTTATTGGAACTCACCAACTTCATCAGTCTTGCCCGGTTGATGGAAGTCTTCATTCCCATCGTGTCCAATGCTTCAAAGGCCCAGCCCGCAACGAGCATGGGACCCAGCGGCAACACGATTCTGGCCGACGGAAAGCCCGCGATTCGCGAAAAACTCTTGCAAATATCGGCGGTAGTGTAACGCTGCGGATGACAGAAGTTATAGGTGCACACGCCCGTACACCGCTCCAGCATGAAGCGCATCGAGCGTACCAGGTCCTTCACGTATCCGCAGCTCTTGACCGTATCGGTGCGGCCGGGAAAGACAAACATCCGCTTGCGCTGCAGCTTGGCCAGCCGGGTGAAGTTTCCCCGCTCGGTGTGGCCGTAAATCACCGCTGGCCGCACCACAACCAGCCGGCGCTCCTCGGGCCGTTCCGCCTGCCACTGTTGATGAATCTTCTCCGCGCAAAGCTTGGAGCAGCCATACGCGCTTTCGGGCGCAGGCGTCGAGTCCTCATCCTTTAGATCCTCGGTCGGGCCATAGACAGAAATGGAGCTGGTGAAAACAATCAGCGTTACGCCCTGTCGCCGCGCGTAGTCGCACGCGTGCGTTGCGCCCAGAACGTTGGTCCAGTAATACTCCCAATCTTCATGGCCCGGCGTGGTGTGCACAGCGGCAAAGTTATAGATTTCCGTCACACCGGGGCAGAGATCGTCCGGCAGGGGCTGGCGTACATCCACATGCCGGTATTCGACACCCTCGACCTGGAAACGCGGGACACCAATGTCGCCTGAGACCAGTTGTGTATACTCTCCGCTGGCGGCGAGAAGCTGCAATAAATGACTACCTACAAACCCTGCTCCGCCCAAAACAATTGCAGCCCTGCCCATGCACTATCCTCTTGATTCCACCAAGCTAGTCTACTACGACGACCGGATGAACTCCCCGTCGAGTCCGCCAAGGTTGAAGGTGACGAACAGGCACAGTGATTGCGCCCTCCGCTCACCGGCGCGCGTTTCACTTCTTGGCAGCGATCGGCGATGCGCATTCGGCCATCGTCTCCAACACCAGAGACAATGCCATTTCCCAATGAGGAAGCTTCAGCCCAAACTCCTCTTCCAGCTTTAGCCCAGAGAGGCGGGAATTGCCCGGCCGCGGCGCGGGTCGAGGAAAATCACTGGTCGCGATCGGCTTCAGATGGGGCAGCGGCGTTCCCAGCGTGAGGTTGGCCCTGGTCAAGAGCGATTGCGCAAATCCATACCACGAGGCCTCGCCGCAGTTGGTCAGGTTATAGACGCCACTGCGTCCGGCAATGCCCTTCCCTGCGGGCGAGATCATCTGGGCCAGCACGTCCGCCGTGGCCTGGGCAATGCACTCGCTCGTGGTCGGCGCGCCTATCTGGTCGTCCACGACGCTCAACTCGCTGCGTTCCTGGGCCAGCCGCAGCATGGTCAGCAGGAAATTACTTCCCCGCGCGCCATACACCCAGCTGGTCCTGAAGATCAGATGATCGCATCCCGAAGCCTGAATCGCCTCGTCGCCAGCCAGCTTGGTCTTGCCGTACACGTTGAGCGGCGCAGGTGTATCGGTTTCAAGCCAGGGGCGTGTCCCGCTTCCGTCAAAAACATAATCGGTAGAATAATGCACCAGCAGGCTTCCCAGCTTTTGGGCTTCCTCGGCCAGTACTCCAGGGGCTGCGCCGTTGATGGCGATCGCCAGTTCCGGCTCGGTCTCAGCCTTGTCCACAGCGGTATATGCCGCGGCGTTCACGATCACCCTCGGCTGTTCCGCATGGACCGCGGCACGCAGCGTGTCGGGTTTGGTAAAGTCCACCTCGGGATAATCCACGGAGACGATTTCACCCAGGCAAGCCAGCTTGTGGCGTAACTCCCAACCGACTTGGCCGACACGCCCAAAAATCAGGATCCTTTGCATGATTTCCTTAGAGCGAGACACTTGCCTCGAAGACTTCCGATTGCCTCAATGAAATGCCGGCCGCATCTTTCGCCGACAGAATCGGCTCCTCATCGAGCGGCCACTCGATGCCAATTTCCGGATCGTTCCAAAGGATTGTCCGCTCCGACGCAGGCGCGTAATATTCCGTGGCTTTGTAGAGACAATCCGCGCGCTCGGAAAGGACAACAAAGCCGTGCGCGAAACCGGGCGGGATCCAGAAGATCCGCTTGTTCTCCGCCGATAACTCCCCTCCCACCCATTTGCCGAAGGTCGTGGAAGAGCGGCGCAGATCGACGGCCACATCGAAGACCCTGCCGCTCACCACGCGCACCAGCTTTCCCTGCGGCCGGTCAATCTGATAGTGCAGTCCGCGCAGCACATTCCGCGAGGAACGGGAGTGGTTGTCCTGGACGAAATGCGCTTCGATCCCAATTCTGCGCATCTCACGCTCGTTGAAACTCTCCATGAAGAATCCGCGCTCATCACCGAAAACCTTTGGCTCGATGATCAGAACGTCAGGAATGGATGTAGTTTGCACGTTCATCGGATCATTACCTCGGTTGCGTAAGAATTTCACGCAAATAGGCCCCGTAGTCGTTTTGCAAGCCGGAAGCCAGCTTCTCCAACTGTCCGGCATCGATGAACCCAGCGCGATATGCGATCTCTTCCGGACAGGCGACCTTGAGTCCCTGGCGCTTTTCGATGGCTTGCACGAAAGAACCGGCCTCGATCAGCGAGTCGTGTGTGCCGGTGTCCAGCCAGGCGATGCCGCGGCTGAAGAGTTCGACCCGCAGCTCTTTCTTTTCCATGTAGATGCGATTGATGTCGGTGATCTCGAGTTCGCCACGCGGCGAAGGCTTGAGGTCAGCGGCCATATCCAGCACCTGGTTGTCGTAGAAGTAAAGGCCGGTTACCGCGTAGCGCGACTTCGGTTTGACGGGCTTTTCTTCCAGGCTAATGGCGCGGCCGCTGGCATCGAGTTCGACCACGCCGTAGCGTTCCGGATCGCGCACCGGATAGGCGAAGACCGTTGCGCCCGAAGGCTGTCCGGCTGCCGATCGCAGCATTGGGACCAGGCTATGGCCGAAGAAGATGTTGTCGCCCAGCACCAGCGAGCAGGCATCTTGACCGACGAAAGCGCGCCCCAGGATAAAGGCCTGTGCCAGCCCCTCCGGTTTGGGTTGCACCACGTACTCGAAGTTCATGCCCCAGTCGGAGCCGTCACCCAGCAACTGCCGAAAGCGCGGCGTGTCCTGCGGAGTAGAGATGATCAGCACTTCGTGAATCCCTGCCAGCATCAGCACCGAGAGCGGGTAATAGATCATCGGCTTGTCGTACACCGGAAGCAGCTGCTTCGACACCGCATGAGTGATCGGATACAAACGCGTGCCGGAGCCGCCGGCCAGGATGATTCCCTTGCGCCCGCTCATCGGGTGACCTCTTCCGTATTCGTGTACTGACGATCGATCCACGCGCGATAGGCGCCGCTGGTCACGTGTTCGGTCCAGGCGGGGTTGTCGAGATACCACTGAATGGTCTTGCGAATGCCGCTCTCGAAGCTTTCCAAGGGTTGCCATCCCAGTTCGCGCTCGATCTTGGTGATGTCCATAGCGTAACGGCGATCGTGGCCAGGGCGGTCCTTCACGTAGGTAATCAGGCCCGCATAGGGCTTCTCTGCCGGAACGATTTCATCCAGAAGGCCGCAGATGATTTTAACTACTTCGATATTGGCCATCTCTTGGCGGCCGCCGATATTATAGGTCTCGCCCGGAACGCCCTTCTGAAGAACGGCACGGATGCCGCGGCAATGATCGCCCACGTAAAGCCAGTCGCGAATCTGCATGCCGTCGCCATAGATGGGCAGCGTCTTTCCGGCGAGGCAGTTATGAATGATCAGCGGAATCAGCTTTTCCGGAAAGTGATGCGGACCGTAATTGTTCGAGCAGTTAGTGGTCAGCACCGGAATGCCGTAGGTGTGAAAGTAGGCGCGCACCAGGTGATCCGATGCCGCCTTGGAGGCTGAATAGGGACTGTTGGGAGCATACGGTGTTTCTTCGGTAAAGGCAGGATCGGTGGGGCTCAGCGAGCCGTACACCTCGTCGGTGGAGACATGCAGGAAACGAAACGCCTTCTGCTCTTCCTCCGGCAGCTGCGACCGGTAGCTGCGCACCGCCTCGAGCAGTTGGAATGTACCTTCGATGTTGGTGCGAATAAACTCCCCGGGACCGAGAATGGAGCGGTCTACGTGGCTCTCTGCTGCAAAATGCACCACTGCGCGGGGACGCTTCTCTTCAAGGAGCATTCTTACCGCAGCCCCATCGACAATATCTCCGCGAACGAACTGGCAGCGGGCATCTCCCTGGGTGGAGGCGAGGTTCTCCAGATTGCCGGCGTAGGTCAGCTTATCTAGAATGACTACCGGGGTTCCTTCTTCCGCCAGCCATTGCAAAACAAAATTGGAGCCGATGAACCCGGCTCCGCCGGTTACTAAAATGGGCGCTGCTGTCGACACTCTAAATAGACCTTTCCAATAAGGATGCCTCTAATGATATAGATGCGATCCACTCGCGTTAAGGCAAATGAGTTCGGCGTTTTTCTTGAGTTTTGGGCGAGCAATTGAACTCGATATAGGCTTGACCGTCTATTACAGCGGAACCCGAGTGGATATACACCGGAAGCGCGTCTGCCAAGTGCCGTTCTCTTCTTCCAGGGATCCCAGCAGGCAGGTCCACACCCGTGGGGTGAAAGGGCGCTCTCACGACGATTCCGGAGGCCAGCGTTACTCTGATCCCTCCCTAGCGCGCCCCTACCCGCTGCAAAACCACGGGAATCGTGCGGCATGCAATGACGAAATCCGTGCGCAGCCGCCAGGTCATGACGTAGGTGGCATCCAGCATCGCGCGCTTCTTGTAATCCACGTTGCTGCGGCCGGAAACCTGCCAAAGACCGGAGAGGCCGGGTTTTGCTGCCTTGTAGTACTCCAGCAAATCTCCAAACAAATGTGCTTCTGCCTGAACGATCGGACGCGGGCCGATCAATGACATTTCGCCCAGCAGGACATTGAGGCACTGGGGCACCTCGTCAATGCTCCACTTGCGCAGGAATCCGCCAATCGCCGTAATGCGCGGATCCTCGAGATGCTTGCTCATGCGCCACTGCAGCACTTTGCCGCCATTGCCGGCATTGGCCACATGGGCGCGCTGCGCGGCGTCTTGATACATGGAGCGGAATTTCCAGATACGGAAAGGCTTGCCACCCCGGCCGATGCGGATTTCGCGATAGAAGACCGGCCCCTTGGAGGTGAGAACGATGGCGGCGGCAATCATCAAACCGGGAAGGATGAAGAGAAGCAGCATCATGATCGCGCCTACCACGTCCATGGAACGCTTGACCACTCGATACCGCCAGGAGTTCGTCGGAGCATCGGCGTAGTCCGTCTCATCGACCGTGCCACTCTCTCCAAATCCCCCATAATCAAGGATTCCAGCGGCAATTGCGCCGTCATAAATGGTCTGGTCCTGAATCTGTTCCATTCATCCTCCTTCGGTATCAAAATCTTCTTGCCTGCACGCAGTTCGCAGTTCCCTTAAGAATTCCGGCAACCTTGCCGCGCCCGCTACTGGTAAGAAAGGAGCTTTTGCGGGGAAGCGGGCTTGGGAATGAACACTTCCGACCAAAATTTTGAGTAAGCTCGCACAGTCTTCTTGCTCTCTGACACTTTCCCCTTCGGGCCGGCAATCAATTTGGATAAGCCAGGAGCAAGCAAAATCGTTGAGATCAGAGCCGTCATGGCCATCGTCGGATCCAGATCTCGCATCTGGCCCTGCTTTGCGCAATCCACAAGATAACAGTGAATCGTGGCCAGTACGGGAGAAATTTTCTCTTGGCAAAAGGCCTCGGCCTTCCAGTTGAGTTCTAGATACGCCACCGCGATCAGGCGGGGCAACTCCGGACGAAATGCGGCCGTCTCGACAACCAGTTCGACAATCTTCGGCAGCACAGCTTCCAGAACATCGCGTTTGGCAATTCCCTGCACCAGGTCTCGGCGCATTGTCAGGCCTTCGGCTTGAAAGCGAATCGAGGCCCAAAAAAGATCTTCCTTGTTTTCAAAATTGCGAAAAAGTGTGTTCTCACTCACTCCAGCAATATGAGCGATCTCCCGCGTGCTGGTTCCGCTGTAACCCTGCCGCGCAAAAAGGCTGGAGGCGGCCTGAACCACCTTCTCCATGCGCGCCGTATTTTTAGGCGTAATCGTCATGCAAGCACCTGTATTAACTTCATGGCAACGAGAGAACGCACTTCTCCCGCTGACATTAAAGAGCTTCCAAATACAGAAGCGTTTGCGAGTGAAACTGCGGGCGGTTTGGCACCGGAGAAATCAATCTCGCTTGCACTTCGATTCGCCCATCGATTCCCTGAGGCGAAGAAGAGGGCCTGTAAAGCTGCGGTGCAAACCAGTAGGCAAAAGGAGACTAATCTCTCAACAGTGAAAAAGTTGGATTTGGAACCCTGCTTGTTGACTCTCAACTGGGGTTATCCAGGCTGGCGGAGGACAAAAAACAACTCGCCTCGCTCGTCGCTGTCCCTTTCGAATAATGTAAGCGAATGTAGCGACGAATTCAAGTAAAGAATAGTCGCCAAGTTATTGAAAACTCGGGTACGGATATCATACCAACGTGACAAAAAGCACCTGGACTCCTCGCCTGTTATCCTCGTAACAATATGATAAATAACGTTTTACAGTTCATCTTGAAAAGGCTTACATCCTGGGCTTAAACTGCCGGTATATCGTGAATGTTAAATACCTGATAAATACTTTGCGAACTTAGGCTTTTCTCATGTTGTGGATGTACTTGCTTACAAAATGTAGATTTTTTGCAAAGGAAATCCGGAGAAGTTTACGTTGCGCGTTTTGGTCGGGAGGACTGAACCATTCCGCTCTGTCGCTTCGCTCGGAGTGGAGTGCTCTCTGAGTCGCGAGATTCTTCACGGTTCAGGATTGAGTTGCTGGCGAAATGCTCGCTGGACGCCGAGCGCACGCAGGAATGAACTTCCTCGTCAGAACTGCACCACAACGGAGGCAACCGGCAATCCCTGCGTTGGCCGCGTCTCCAACCGACGCGGCCTGCGCACGCAGCAAATTGAAGGCGCCGAAAGGCAAAGGAGAGTCATGCTGGCAGCCGGAAGCGCGCCGACGCGCAAGCAGTCGAGAGCCGAACACTGCAAAGAAACAAGGCAACGCAGTCTCACCTGAGCGGCAGGGTCTCCTCGGGTTGATCGCCGCGGCCCTCCGTGGCCGGGGAAGCGACGCTCGGCAAGGATTTCGAGGCCCAGGTTGCGGTTGCCCAACGGCCGGGCCGGTACCCCGATCCACATTTGCTGATTTTCAGCGGCGGCGGACGACAATCTGACGCACACGCTGGCGGGTCAAGCGCACCCGGCAGGCATAAAGCCCAGGGCCGACGCCGCAGCCCTGATTCCTCACGTCGATCCAGGCCGCTTGGGCGGGACTCAGCATCCAAGCCGTGGCGTTGGCTGCGTTGTCGGTTTGGGCCATGAAATCGGCGCCGTTCAGGTCGGCGTCCGCGGCTTCGGCGTTCAGCTTCTGGCAAAGGTCCTCAGGGGGCGGGGGCTGGTCGTCCGGGTGGCCGCAATAGTCTTCGTCGTGCAGAAGCACATACTTCTTGCCGTTGTCGGGAATGAAATAGCGCGTGGTCACCGGCGGAATGCCTTCTTGCGTGGCCCACTGGATCACATCCGAAGCAAAGTCCGGTGGCATCTGGGTCATGCTCAAGTTGGTGTCTCTCAACTGGCGGGAGTAGATTGCCAGCGTAGGCGTGGGTTCGCCGTTGACGGGGCGGAAATACACGCCACCCAACCCAATGCCTTCTTTCATATCGAACCACATGAAAGCGCGGCCATGCAGGTAAGGCCCCCGGTTGCCGGGCACCATCACGTAGCGCTCGTCGCGCACCACCACCGGGTTCGGCGATCCGTCCAGGATCGTGTCCCGGGTCTCGGAAAGCCGCATGTCGCGGCCGTAGTGATACTCGGTGTTGGGCGTAACCTGCTTGAGAATGTTGCGGAACTGCTTGTCCTTGAGCAATTCCTTAGCGGGCTTGCCCGCGTATGCGCTGAGAAATGCTAGCTGGTCGCTGGGGATGGCGTTCTGGAACGTGACCGGAGGCGGGGGTGGTGGTTCGGGCTGGGCCCCGCCCGCGGTGCTAGCCTCCTGTCCGCTGGGCTCCTGTCCGGACGCATGCGACGCGACCAGGGAAAGCAGGAGAAGCGCGGCAACCGGAAGCACTGCAACGGCAAGCGCGGCGGAAACAAACGGTGAGACGATCTTCCTTCGGCAGGAAGATGCTGAAAACAATCTCATTGCGTGACCTCCCGAATCCAATCTAGACCAGAATGAGCGATATTTGAAGCGTTCTCGCACAGAAGCACGGTAAACAACTTCTGGGGCAGGTTGCCGCTCCGTTGGGGTCGCGTCAAGGCTATGCTAATGGCTTCCCATCGCACCACCTGTGAAAATGCTCTTAAAGGCAAGGGCCGAACGACCAAGGAGGAGAGAACTAGCCCTGACGCGTCCGGATTTCCGAATTCGCAGCCTTCGGATTCCGCGAGAGCCGGAGGATATGTTACAAATGAGAACGATATCACCGAAGAGGTCTCAAGTGCCGCAGGCATCCGAAAAGGCCGTTCTCGTTTACGACATAGGAGGCAGCCACGTTTCTGCCGCGGTCTGCACGGACAGCGACTACCGATTGGGGCCGATCATCGGCGCGGCGCACCCCGGCGAACAAAACAGCGAGGCCTTTATCGCGCTCCTGCACCTCATCGGTCGCAAGGCCTGTTCAGGCGTCGACGGCGTTCTGGGAGCCGAACTGGCCTTTCCTGGCCCATTCGATTACGCCGCCGGCATCAGCCGCGCCACCCACAAGCTGCCCTACATGTTTGGAGTGGACTTGCGCGGGGCTCTGGCCGGTCGATTTGGCTTTGAACCCGGCACGGTGCGCTTTCTCAACGACGCGGCCGCGTATCTGCTGGGCGAAGTGGGCGCGGGCGCGGGACGCGGTTTCGAGCGGGTGGTCTGCATCACGCTGGGAACCGGCATCGGTTCCGGATTTGCCGTGGACGGCAAGGTGGTGACCACCGGAGCGGGCGTGCCGCCGGGCGGCGAAATCTGGGATTTCCCCTATGCGGGAGGCATCCTGGAAGACACCCTCTCCACGCGCGCCCTGCAGGCCATGTACAAGACCCGCACCGGCTTGGTGCGCGAAGTGGCCGCCATCGCCGCGGATGCTCAAACCGATCCCCAGGCCATGGCCGTCTTCGAAGAGTTCGGACACCGGCTCGGCGTCGCCTTCCGCGACGTGCTCGGGCATTTTGACCCGCAGGTGGTGGTGATTGGCGGCGGCATCTCGCGCTCTTCGCATCTCTTCCTGCCGTTTGCGCAGCAGGAAGTGGAGGGACTGCGCATGGAACTGCGCATCTCGACCCTGCTGGACAATGCGCCACTGGTCGGAGCAGGCGTGGCCTGGTTTGAAAGCGCGAAGTATGCGCTGGTGTGACGGGCCGGCAAAGCGGTCTCGGGCAAACAAAAAGGGCTTACTCGGCGCGAGGTAAGCCCTTTCTGTTTCGATGGCAGATCGCTTAGTTTCCGGCCTGCTTGGCATCCTGCCTGGCGGCGATCTTTGCTTCCTTCTTGGCCTGTTTGGCAGCGGCGTCGGCGGCGCGCGCCTGGGCATCGCGACCATTGGTTGGATCCTTGTGCAGGAACTTGCGCGAGATATCGGGCCAAAACTCGTCGAACAACGACCCGAATCCGCCCTCGGCGGTCACCAGGAATCCATTGCTGAACGTTTCGCTGATCCCTGAATTGGTAGACGGATAGTAGAGATTGGAAATGGCTCCGCCGGCGATGTTTCCGCCAATGTTGGAGATGTTCGGCTCCCAGCGGCCGGAGTTGTCGTGCTTGCACATCACGTTGGTCATCAGCGCATAGAGCGTGCGATGGGTGACCGTCCCATGCCCCAGGCGGAAGTAGCGTGGGTCCTGGTGCAGCAGCGCCGGCAGGATGCCGTTGCCCAGCATGTTGCCGGTGAATGCGTCGAGGTATGCCGCTCCGGCGCGTTCGCCATATCCCGCCGCTCCCCACTGGAAGCCGGTTCCGCCGTCGTTGATCTCGTGGTATCCGCCCGCCAGCGCCGCAACCGCGAAGGCAACCGGGTCCGTAACGGAATGAAAGGAGAGCCCCATCTTCTGCTTCGCGGTCATGGAAACGGCATCGGCGCGGTAGGAGATGTTGAACATGGGCACAACACCCACCAGCCGCTGCTGTTCCTGCTCCTTGATCTGCTCCTGGGCCTTTTCCTCCTGCGTCTTCTCTTTTACAGGTTGCTGAGCCCCTGGTGTTTGAGTCCCAGGTGTTTGAGTCCCAGGAGCTTGCGTGTTGTCCTGCGAACTCGAGGAGCCCGCAGCGGCTGGCGCAGTCTGCTGCGCCATTGGCTCCAGCGAGGCCACCGCCAACTGCGGCTGCGGAGCATCGGGCGTGTCTGTTGCTATCGGGACCACCGGGGTCGCAACCGTTTGCTGACCAGTGAGTTGCGAGGGCAATGCCAGCAGGGCAAGGCCCGTAGCCAGCGTTGCAAAGATCGAGCGATAAACTAAGCGCATCCGTTCACCAGGTTTGGAGTTGGTGCCTTGAAGGCCAATCCCTCCCTAGAGGTGAATCGGGCCGTTGGGCTACCTTTAGGGTAAATCACCCCGGCATGGAACTTGCGCTCCGGAATGGCCGCTGGGGCAGGGTTTTGTCGCGTGCGGATCGAACCTGGTTAATTAGACGGGAAGATGCGCTCGAAAGACCACCAAACCCGGTCTAGCGGCAGAGTTTTACCAAGCGTTCACTGTTGGCGTGCTTTTTGGCCCTCCTTGCGGAGCCTTGACGACACCGCAAGGAGGTCGCGCAGACACGGGAATGCGAAGGCGAGAGGCCCCGAAGCCGCCGGTTACTGCCCGCTCTGTCGGCTCTTGATCTCGGCCAGCAGCAGGTCGATCTTGTCTTCGCTCTCCAGCGCCTGGAACTTGTCTTCCAGCGTCTCCGGGCACATCACTTCGCTGGCCGCCGAGCTTTCCGCTGCCTTCACGTGCACTCTGCTTTTCAGCCGCCCGATGGCGTTCTCCTGGTCGGTCCCGATCACCTGGCGAGCCTGCGTCGCGCGTCCCACCACCTTCGCGCGGCGATGCTCGGCCACCAGCATCTCGCAGTGGGCGCGGGTTTCGTTGAGCTTCTGTCCCAGCTTGTGCAGCGCCTGGCGCAGGTTGTCGGCCTCGTGCTTCTGGTCTTCGGCCTGGGTGGCAAATCCTGCCACCAGTTGGTCGTGGCTGATGGCCCTCTCCAGCGCGCCGCGCGCCAGGTCGTCGTGGCCCTTCTGCACTGCCAGTTCGGCCTTGCGACGCCATTCCGCTGCCTGCTGTTCGTGCTCGGACTTCTTCTTCTCCAGCAGATGTTGGTCGGCGATGGCCAACGCCACCTGGGTCTTCACCTGCATGAGCTGGTTTTCCATGTCCAGCACGATCTGTTTTAACAAACGCTCGGGGTCTTCGGCCTTCTCCACCAGGTCGTTGAGATTGGCGCGGAGCAATGTGCTGACTCTCTCCAAAAGTGCCATGACGTCCTCCTTCTCAGCTGGCAATGAACGGCGGTCAGCTGACATTTCTTTCCTGCTCGTTACGTTGCAGGGTGTCTGTCGCGGGACCAGCACCCTGCGGTTTTCAAACATCGCGGCTTCCCGGGTCCCAAAATCGAAACCTGGGTACTCAATTGCCTACTTGTTCGCAGGCGTGGATAGATGCGGGAGCACCACATTCTGCTTGGCCCCGGTGTCCGCGGATGCCCCCGGCGAAGTCTTCGCAATCGCCTGCATCTCCTTGTCCATCTCTTCGATCAACGGCTTGATGCGCTCCTGCATGTTTTTCATCATGGCGGGCATGAACTCCTGCATCATGACCGACGACATGGCGACCATATGCTGCCCTGCGGGAGACGCGTAGAAGGCCGTGATGGCTTCCACATCCGCGCCGGTCAGGTGCCTCTGGTAGATGGCGCCCATCTGGTTCATCATTTCGTCGGAGCCGTAGAGGTTGATTGCCTTGTCCATGAACTTGGTCATCACCTCGGCCGAGGCCTTCTGCTGCTCATCGGTCATGGCGGGCCGTTCGGGATGATCTTTTCTCATTTGCCTGGCCTGCTCGGCAAACTGTTGCTGCATGATGGTGGGCATCATCTTGGAGACCGAGGCCAGCTGCTCCTTGAATCTCATGGTCTCGAACAACTTGGCCAACTGCTCCTTTGTCGCCTGCTGGTCGGCAGGAATCGCCGACACAACCGGAGCCGCCGCCGGAGCCTGCGCCACCATCGCGCACGGCGTCAGCGCCATGCTCAGAACCACCGCGATAAACAACATTTTCTTCATACGATCCTCGAATTCCTGTTCTTCCCCAGGTCCCTACAGCGGGACCTGGGGCGCCCATGTTTGTAGCCCGCCTATTTGCCTTCCGGCTGGGTGCCCCACCCTCGCCGCGTTCTTGTTTTTGCGGCTAGGGTGGGAGAGCACAGATCCAGTTTTTAGACCTCGGGAACCAAGTTACTTCCCTTCCGGCTTGCCGCCCTCGGGCTTGCTCTTGATCGCCGTGATGTTCGACATGAGCTGTTTAATGTCCACGCCGCTCAGCGCTTCAAACAGCGCCGGCACCTGCGCGGCAATCTTCGTCATGTCGCCGGTGATTTTGTGCGCCCCGGCTGCATCCTCATTCCCTGTGGAGACGATGGTGATGGAGTCCACCTTGCTCAACGGCTCGCTCATGGCGCGGACAACATCTGCCATGTTGGTCAGCAGTTTGTCGAGCACGGCGGCCTGGTTCCACTGCTTGTAGGCTTCCGCCTTCACGTTCATGGCCTTGGCTTCGGCTTCGCCCTTCTGGAAGATGATGCTGGCTTCCGCTTCGCCTTGTGTGCGAATGGCAGCGGCACGGCCTTCGGCTTCGGCGGTCAGGCGATTCTTCTCGGCTGCGGCCATGTTCTCGATGCGCTGCCGTTCAATTTCTGCGCCCTTCAGCACCGTGGCAATAAGTTCCTTTTCATGGCGCGAGATTTCCGCTTCCTGCACCTTGATCTGGCCCTCTTTTTCCACCTGCTGCACCTTCACCTGCTCGGCGGTCACCTGCTGCTGCATGATGTTGGTCTGCAGTTCATACGCCTTGTCGGCCGTGGCCTTCTGGCGATTGCTCTGCTCGTTGTACTCCTGCTTCTTGATCTCCAGATCGCGCTGCGCCTCGGCCTGCCGCGTTGCCGACGCCGTCTCTGCAATCACGCGTTCCTGGTCGGCCTGCGCCTTGGCCACTGCGGACTCGCGCAGTGCAGTCGCTCTCTTGATCGCCGTATCGCGTTCCGCATCGGCGGTGGCCATTTCGGCGTCGCGCTTGATGCGGGCCACATCGGGCCGTCCCATGTTGCTGATGTACTCGTTCTTGTCGCGCACTTCCTTGATGGTGAACGAAATGACATCCAGGCCCATCTTGTTCATGTCTTCCGCGCAGGTGGCGCGCATCCGCTCGCCCACCATTTCGGGTTCCTTGACGATCTGTTCTACCGTCAACTGGCCGATGATGCCGCGCAGATGCCCTTCCATCACCAGCCGGATCAACCCTTCCCGCTGCTGCGGAGCTTTGGAAAGAAACTGTTCGGCCGCGGTCAAAATGGAGGGCTGATCGCTGCGCACCTTGATCTGCGCCACGGCCTCAACAGTCACTGCGACGCCCTGCTTGGTATACAGATCCTGCTGCGGCGCAACGTCGAAACTCATCAGTTCGAGGGAAAGCTCGCGGCAGTTCTCCACCATGGGAAAGATCATCGTGCCGTGCCCTTTGACCACCCGCGGTCCCCGGAAGCCATAGACGATCAGCGCTTCGTTGGGGCCGGCCTTGCGATACATTCTGGCAGCCATGCCCATAAGGAAGATCAGAGCGAGTACGCCCAGTCCGACAATCAATACGATTTCATTCATCGCCATTGGATCCCGGCCCCTTATCCGGGAGGGTTTCGGTTGATGGTTTGCGTACAGGGATCGGAGATCGGGGGGCAGGGATCGGAACGATCCCGCGCCGCTCAAATCTCATCCCATATTCGAGCCCCGATTGGAGCCGGCGTGCGAGCCAGCACTCGAGCCATGATGCGCCCCGTCCTGGCGGCCATTCTTCGGAAAACTCTTCGCCAGAAACCCCAGCGCGAAGATCCCCACCAGGATGGCCATATCCGTCATCAGCACCCACGTCGTCGTCATTGCAAATCCTCTTCGGGCTTCAGTAATCGGCAGCATCGTCAGCCCGGCAGTCCCTGGTCCCTTAGTCCCTAGTCCCTCAGTCCCTAATTCCCTCAGTCCCTAAGCCCCCAGTCTCTCAGTCCCCGATCCCTGTTCCCTGCCTTTAACTCCCTGCTCTTCCAACACTTCTTCCCAGCGGCGCACGTAGGCGATTCCCCGCTCGTAGCGCACCACGAAGACTTCCTCATCTCGTGCAATGGGATCTCCGTCTTCGGAGCGCGCCGGAACCGATTGGCGAGCGCCCAATTGCTGGTAAATGATCTCGCCGATTCCGCCGGCCCGGATTGCGGAAGAAACCTGCCCCACCACGCCCACAACTTCGGTTTCGTCGGCTGTCAGTTCGTGCTCGTGCGGCAGCAGAACCCGGGTCAGGAAGAAGAAAACAATAGCTCCGCCGGCGACGCCGCAAACCATGGCCAGCAACACCACCACCGCTGCCAAAAAGCTGCCGTAGCGCGTCAGCAAATAGCCCGCCGCGCCGAACCAGCAGAGAAAGATCATCAGCGAAAACGTGTTCCACCAGGGAATGCTGCCGCCCGTTCCGGCCTGCACCCGGCCCGCTCCATGAGGCAAGGAAGGGGAAGGAAAGTGCCCTCCGACGGGCAAATGACCCACATGCGGCATCTGAACATGACCGCCGAAGTGTCCCATCCCGCCCAGCAGCGAAAATGCGCTCAAAAACAGTCCACAGAGAAAACAAACAAAATAGAAGGTCTCCCAGTTCATTTGTGCGCCTCTTTCTTTTTCTCTCGGCCACTGCCCCGGTTTTTTTCGGCCGATCCCTGTTCCCTGTTCCCTGTTCCCTGCTTTTCCGTCCCCTGTTCCCTGTTCCCTGTTCCCTGTTTTTCCGGTCCCTGTTCCCTGTTCCCTGTTCCCTGTTTTTCCGATTTCTGTTCCCTGTTCCCTGTTCCCTGCTTTTCCGATCCCTGTTCCCTGTTCCCTGTTCCCTGCTTTTCCGATCCCTGTTCCCTGATCCCTGTTCCCTGTTTTTCCGATCCCTGTTCCCTGTTCCCTGTTCCCTGTTTTTCCGATCCCTGTTCCCTGTTCCCTGTTCCCTGTTTTTCCGGTCCCTGTTCCCTGTTCCCTGTTCCCTGCTTTTCCGATCCCTGTTCCCTGTTCCCTGTTCCCTGTTTTTCCGTCCCCTGTTCCCTGTTCCCTGTTCCCTGCTTTTCCGTCCCCTGATCCCGGGTCCTTAGTCCCTCGTCCCTAGTCCCTTGTCCCTGCAGTTTCGGCCTCAGCACCTCGGCCAGCCGCGGCGCAAGTCCCGGCGTCTCCAGAATGGCCTCCAACAGCAGCAGGCATTCCCGCGAGCGCTCGTGCTGCGCCAGCGTGAGCAGCGCCTGCTTCAGTTCCGGATCGCGGCGGAAACGCTCGGCTCCGGACACCAGCCACAGGTCGAGCTTGTCTTCCAAGTGCCGCAGTTCGCTCTGCAATTCCGGCGAGTAGCCCTCGGGATCGTCCACCAGGTAGCCCGGATGCACCTTGAAAAACGTCGCCAGAATCTGCCGCGTGGTATTGGTCAAATGCGGTCGCGCCCCGCTCTCAATCTGTGAAATGTAGCTCTGGCTCAGCTTCTGGCCGGTTTCAGCCTCGATGGCGCGCACCATCTCCTGCTGGTTCAGGTCCCGATCGAGCCCGCGCAGACTGCCCTCGACCTCACGCAGATAACGGATTTTCTCGCCAAGTTTCATAAAGTCAGAGATCGGAGTTCAGTGTTCAGGGAGCAGGTATCGCCGCACCCGTTCCGATTGTCATCGCCCATTAGCATTCCAACTGAGATAACGGGTTCGGACTGCGAGTTCCCACGGCACCGGCTGCCGAAACTGCGGATTCCTCGCGCCTTGTAACAGGGCACGACTTCAGTCGTGCCGATAATGCCAAAAAAGTAGGACGGGCTTTAGCCCCGGCCGGCATTTCTTCGAGCGATCTCCGAGTGCCCACCCTGGCCCGTCATCCTAAGCAAACCGTATCCGGGTCCCCGGCGACAGGTCCTTGTCGCTGGGGTGGTGAAGCGCAGTCGAAGGACTTGCGGTTCGGTTCTTTCCACTACCGGTTCAGCCCTTCAAAATCTCTCGTCCGCGATGGGAATCGAAACTCTCCTCAACTCCCATCGCAATCTGTAATAACGCTATCGCAATCCGTAATATTCGTCAAGAGTATCCGAAGAATTATTTTTTCGCCGCGGAATATTCATTGGATTTTTGCCTGGCCGTCCGTGTAGATTGCCCTCAACCGCCTGCCCGAGTCCAGGTGGTAAGGAGATAGCGCATGGGAAACCCGGTGGTGCATTTCGAGATTATTGGCAAGGATAAAAAGGCCTTGGAGGCCTTTTACGGAAGCATCTTCGACTGGAAGATCGATCCCATCATGGAGGAGTACTCGCTGGTCAGCACCGGCGGCGCCGGCCATATCGCGGGCGGAATCGGCGGCATGAACGCGGAGCGCCAGCATGTCACGTTCTACGTGGCAGTCGACGACGTCGCGGCCAAGCTGACCGAGATCGAGGCCAAGGGCGGCAAAAAGGCTTTCGGTCCGCACCCCATCCCCGACGGCGGCATCATCGCCGGCTTCGAGGACCCCGAAGGCCACCTCATCGGCCTCGTTCAGGGGCCGCCAGGGAAGTGACGGTGCCAGTTTCAACGAGAAAAACCAACTCTCATTGCATTTCTCTGGAAATCACTGCATACTTGCTACCAGACGCTCCCTATATGGGGGCTCTAGTTCCGAGGCCCGCGCATACGCGCGGGCTTTCGCGTTACTGGACGTGCATTATTCATTTGATCGCTTATCTTGACGAATTCGGACACATTGGCCCATTTGTCAGTCGAACCGACCCTCGGCACAAAACTAGCCCTGTCTTTGGGTTGGGCGGCTTTCTTATGCCATCGGAGAAGGTGAGGGCATTTGCGACCTGGTTCTATCAACTCAAGTGTCGGCTGCTGGAGTTTGAGATTCGCCGCGATGGGGTCCCAGCATATCAATGGGAGAAGAAGGGATCGGCTCTCTACACCACCAAAAACATCCTCAAGTACCCTGAACTCAGATCCGCAACCTTCCGGCTGATGAATCGCATCGAAAAGGATGGCGGAATCGTTTTCTACGTAGGCGTGCAGAAAACACATTCACCCGAAACGAACAACCCCAAGGACCTCTATTGCGCTGTGCTTCACGAGTCAATCAAGAGGCTGGATCAGTATTGTTCAGTCCGAAACGCCCAGTTCCAGATGCTCTTGGATGAGCAGGAGGATAGTTTCCGGGGCCAGATTGTCGCGGAGGCATCGAAACAGATGTTTGGAGAGGCGCGCAAGACAATGATCGAACCTCCCATTCAAGCAGAAAGCCATCTATTTCAGACACTTCAGTGTGCCGACTGGTTGTGCGGGCTTATCGGCCGAGTCGGGTGTTCACAGGTTCTCCCTGCCGAATATACGGACTTGATCTGGGTTGAGAAGTATTTCCTTGCAAGGCTGCGCCGAGTTGCCCCAAACAGCGGAATCAGGCGGCAAAAGGTAGGCCCGTGCATTACCCAGATCATGAGCGACCAACCAGCCTCTGCAGCGCAAATTCATTGAAATTACGCATCGAGTCCGAGGCGATCTGACCCGGCTTGTGCACGGACCGCCCTGGAAGAAGTTTTCTATCTATCCCAAGGCGCTTTCGTCCTCAGCAGACGTGCCAGCCCCGGATTCGGTTCGGGAGAGGCGGCGATCATCGCCGTGAAGCGAAGGAATGCCTCTTTGTCCAGAATGAAGTGGGTCTGGTCGAGCAGGACTGTTTGCGCCTCCCGGCGGTCATCCAGAATCAGCCGGAGACGGAGCCCAGGCTCTCAAGGCATTCTTCCACGCTGCGCCCGTGCCCGTTTGCGCCGGGAATCTCCGGAGACCAGGCTACAAACCACTCGCCGTCGCGCTCAATCACCGCTGTAAATTCGTTGCGCATGGCACGAGTATAGAACGGAAACTTTGATTTCGCGCCACTGCGAAAAACAGCCGCCCTCACGCTGCAAAGTCAATAAACCCGCGTTGCGGGTCGGTCGAAATCAGCTTGACCGTCACCTTGTCGCCCACGTCGAGGCCCTTGCCGCCCTGCACCAGCATGCCTTCCACGTGCGGGTCCAAAGTCCGCACAAAGGTCCCGTAGTGGTTCACGCCGGTCACGATGGCCGGGAAGCTCTGGCCGATGCGCGGATGCAGCACCACGGCCGCAATGCGCTTCTGCATCTCGCGCTCCACCTTGCGTGCGCCATCTTCCATCAGCGTGCAGTGCTGAGCAATCGCGCTCAGGTCGTCGGCGGAGTAGGGCTGCGCACCCTTGGCGAGCCACGCTTTCAGAACTCGCTGCGTCACCACATCGGGAAAGCGGCGATTCGGCGCGGTGGAGTGCGTATAGTCCTGCACCGCCAGCCCGAAATGCCCCGGCGGCTCCTCGCCGGGCCTCACCAATACGTACTCTCCCGGTCCCATCAGCTTGACCACAGCCAGCGACAAGTCCGGGAAGTGATCGGGATCCTCCTGCCTGCGCAGCAGCAGGAAATCGTTGAGCGCCTTCGAGTCCGGCTCGACAGGCAGGGTGGTGCCCAGCGCCTCGGCCAGTTCCACAATCCGCTCCCAGCGCTTGGGAGTTCGCACCACGCGCCGAATCGACGGAATGCGCGCCTCGTCGAAGATCTTGGCGATCACGCCGTTGGCCGCCACCATGAACTCTTCGATCAAAGAAGTCGCCCGATTCTTGTGCTGCCGCGCAATCTCCACCGCCTGGTCGGCCAGCATCACCGGCCGGGTCTCGATGGTCTCAAGATCCAACGCCCCGTGCTGGAAGCGCCCTCCCACCATGCGCAGCGCGGCCGAGTCCTGCAGCTTGAGCTGGGCCGTCAGTTCGGCGTTCGCGGCAACCTTGGCGGGAGCGTCGGCGTGGCCCTCCAACCAGGCTCCCACCGCGTCATACGCCAGTTGCGCGCAATTGCGCACCAGTGCCCGGCAGGCCTTGCCGTCGGTCACGTTCCCGGCTGCGTCCACCGAGTATTCGATCACCAGCGCGGCGCGGTCTTCGCTCTCGTTGAGCGAAGTAATGCCCTCGGAAAGCTCGACGGGAAACATGGGGAAGACCTTGACGCCGGTATAAACCGAAGTCGTCTCGGTGCGCGCGTGCGTGTCCAGCACGGTTCCCAGCTTTACGCGGCAATCCACGTCCGCAACCCCGACCAGCACCCGGATGCGTCCATCCGGCAATTGCTCCGCCCACTCGATCTGGTCCAAATCCCGGGAGGTATCGTTGTCGATGGAAGACCACAGCAGCGAGCGCAGGTCTTTCAGCGAGCCGTTGGCGGCCTGCGCTGGCTGCGCCTCGATGGCGGCCACTTCACCGGCCGCGGAGGCGGGAAAGTCGGGCTGAAAGCCGTGTTCCAGCATGGACGCATGGGCCGCGGCCACCAGGTTGAAATGAAAGGGATGCGCAGACGACATGGCGAGCCTTCTCCTTCCGAGTGAAGAGCAAGCCTATCATCTTTGGAGCAGAACCAGAGTTAACGTGGCCTCCCACATATTCTTGAAGGTGCCCTTTTCTGAGGAAAACGGCACTTTGTGGGCGTGCCTCCGGGACATACCTGCTCTGGTTCCTCTTGCGCCGCAGCATCGCGCCCGCGCCAGAATCGAAAGGTGGTTCCGCAAGCAGGCGCGGCGGCTGGTCGGGCCGTGCGAAAAGGCCTTGGCTAAGGAGCCAGTGTACCCGGGGCGATTACGTTGACGGTCAGGTAAGCGCTCTGGCTCACCACCGTGTTGTCGATGTTGGCCGAGGCGGTGATGGTGACAATGGCAACCTGGAGCGGCGTTCCGGTGCTGTTCACCGTCTTCGAGGTGGTGCACCCCAGGCCCAGTCCTGCAAAAGTGCCCAGCATCAGCAGAAGGATCAGGAACCGGCGCGTCTTCTGGGCCGCTTCTGAACGGACGAATACGCGGGCGCGCCTCCCAAAGGGCAGCAGCAGGAATCCCAGCAAAGCCAGTGCGGTTTCGCTGACCGCGCGGGCCACTTTGCGGGCCTGGCCGCCGGGAATCCACGGGCGGATCAGGGCCGAGGTCTTGTTGAGAGGGGTGGTCCCGGTACTGAAGGTCTGCACCACAAAGGTGACCGTGGCCGGGAGCATGACGTCCTGCGGAGTAGCCGTGCAGGTGATGTCGTCCTGAGCCGGCACACTGCACACCACCTGCACCGGGCCGCTGAAGCCGCCCGTCCCGGTAATCACATAGGCAGCCGATCCCGCGCCGCCCTTCACAATGTTGAGGTTGGTGCCTGGATTGGAGGCCGACGGCGTAAGGGTGAAATTCTGAATGATCAGGGTCAGGATGTTGGAGGTTTCCGGCTTGTACGTCAGGTCGCCGTTGTAGACGGCCGAGATCTGGTCGCTGCTGCCGGGCAGCGTGGAAATGGTGAGCGTAGCCACCGAGGAGTCCAGCTCGAATGCGGCGGTAGAGGGAGCCAGAACCGCGGAACCGATGGCGGTGGTCCCGGCGAAGAAGGTCACCGTGCCGGTGGGATACTGCTCGGCTGTGGCCAGGGGGATAGCAAGAGGGGTGACAGTCGCCGTCAGGATCACCGACTGACCCGGCGTCGGATTGGCGGGACTGGCGGTCAGCGTGATCGTATCGCCGAGCAGCGGAGACAACATCGTGAGAGCGATGGAAGCGCTGCCGAGCCAATTGGCGTCCCCGGAGTAAACCGCCGTGAGGGAGTGGTCCACGCTGTTGGACAGCAGCACTCCAGGCAGCGACGCTGCATTGCTGGCAACGGCGGCTGTCCCCAGCAGCACGGCTCCGTCGTAGAAACTCACTGTGCCGGTAGCGGTGAAACCGGTCACGGGCGTCAAAGGGGCAATCGTGGCAGTGAGGGTGACGGAACTGGAGGCCGTGCCCGCCGTCAGCACCGAGGGCGTCGCGGTCAGGGCCGTAACGGTGGCCCCTTTGCTGACGCTGATCAGGAGAGCACTGGAGGTGCTACCGGCCCAGTTGGTGTCGTCCGAATAAACCGCGGTGATGCTGTGCGTGACCGAGGCGGTCAGCGTGACGCCGTTGAGCGTAGCCACGTTCGAAGCGAGCGTCCCACTGCCTAAGAGTGTGGCCCCGTCGTAGAAGGCCACCGAGCCGGTGATCGCAGCGCCGCTCGCGCCGGCCAGGGTGGGCGCGACGGTCGCTGTGAAGGAAATCGTGGTGCCAGTGGTCAAGTTGGTAGCGCTGCTTGCTAGCGTGGTGGTGGTGGCGCCTTTGCCGACGGAAACGTTCAGGGGACTGGAGGTGCTGGTGGCCCAGTTGTTATCTCCGCCATAAGCCGCGGTGATGCTGTGTGTGCCGGCGGTGGAAAGCGCGACGGCGGGGAGCGTAGCCACATTGGAATTGAGGGTCGCGGTACCCAGCTGGGTGCTGCCGTCGGAGAAAGCTACCGAGCCGGTGAGGTTTGCCGCGCCTGTAACAGCCGGGTTCGGCGCAACGGTCGCGGTGAAGGTGATGGGAGATCCGGTGGTCGGGCTGGAGGTATTGGCCGTCACCACGGTCGCGGTGCCGCCTTTGTTGACGGTAACAGTCGAAGCACTGGAAGTGCTGCCGGCCCAGTTCGTGTCCCCGGAATAAGTCGCGGTGATACTATGCGTCCCGGCGGTGGAAAGCACGACGCCGCTGAGCGTAGCCACATTGGAAATCGGCGTCACCGGGTTCCCGAGCTGGGTGCCTCCGTCGAAGAACGTTACCGTCCCGCCCATCGTAGCGGTGCCGTTGATGGACGGGTTAGGCGCAACGGATGCGGTGAGAGTAATAGGCGAGTCGACGCTCGGGTTATTGTTGCTGGTCGTCAGGCTGGTCGCGGTCGCGCCTTTGCTGACGGTCAGGTTAAGAGTACCGGTGCTGCCAGCCCAGTTGCCGTCGCCGCTGTATGTGGCCGTAATGCTGTGCACGGCGGCGGTGGAGAGTGCGATGCTGGAGAGCGCGGCCGTGTTGCCACTCAAGCCCTGTGTGCCGAGCAGGGTGTTTCCGTCGTAGAAGGTCACCGTGCCGCCGGGGCTTGGAGCTCCGGAAATGGCCGGGTTAGGCGCAACGGTGGCCGTGAAGGTGATGGAGGCCCCGGTGGTCGGGTCGGCGGGATTGGCCATCACCGTGGTCTGGGTGGAGCCCAGGACCGAGACGGTGATGTTCTTCGACTGATCGGAGGAGAAGGTGCCGTCGCCGCTATACAACGCATAGATGACGTTCGCGCCCAAACTCAGCCCGCTCGACGCCGACACCTGGGTGGTCGCGGTTGCCTGGTTGGTCCCGAGTGGTGACACAGGGACGGTAATGATCTGGTTGGAGTTGTCGTAGAAAGTGACCGTCGCGCCAGGATTGGTCGTCGGCGTGGGGCTGTCGGACGAGGAAGGCGAAATGGTGATCGCGAGGGTCAACGTCGCCGAGGGGCTGATGGTCTGCGTTGTGGTTGTCCAATCCATGCCCACGGCGTAGGGAGGGCCGGTCGCTTGTGGCTTGGCCCAGTTGCTGACCAGCGCCTGTGCGTTCACCACGCCGAGGCCGGTCGCCAGGTCGTAACCCTGAGCCGCCGCGTAGCCGATCTGCCCATCGTCGTTGCAGCCGGAGGTTCCGTTTTCGCACCGCAGCAGGGTGTCGCCCTGCGCCACATCCGCAAAGACGCCGCTGGTATTGGCCAGCCGGTAAAGGTTGGGAGAAAGATTTCCCTGCGCCCCGTTCTTCTGGTCAACCAGGGCCGCAATGCCGGCCACCAGGGCCGCTGCCGCTCCACTGCCGCCGCTGCGAACCAGCGTACAACGACCCGCCGCTCCGCCCAGGCAGAAGGCCAGGCCGGGATTCAGTCCAGCGTCAATCGCAGTGGGCAAAGCGACGTCGGGCAGCAGGCGATGGCCGCTGAAGAGACCAGCCGCCTGGCTGAGCGCACTCCCGGACGCGCCGTTAGCATTCCCAGCGGAAGGAATCGGCTGCCAGGCTGGCAGAGCATGTACCGCGCTGGCGCCGCCGCCTCCGGCAAAGGCCGGGTCGGCGGGATTCCGGGGAGCCCACGCGGAGAATTCCGGAGCTCCGCGGTCGGCGAATGCCGCCACGCCCACGGCGGTATTCCATGGGGTAGCCGCGAGCGCATTGACAGCATAGCCGCTGGTGACCACGGCATCGCTTCCCGCAGCCTGACAGGCGGCAGCGCCGCTGTCGCCCGAGGCGGCAACGATGGAGATGCCTTGCGCGGCGGCCTGGCGATAGAGCGCGGCATAGAAGGCCAGGTGCGCGGGACTGAGCGCGGCTTCGCAATTCGAGTAGCCGACGGCAATCACGCTGGCCTGCGCCTGATCGACCAAGGCAGCCAGCGAAAGATCCAGGCCGTCGGTCGCTGCGGTGGTGGCTGCGGGAGCCAGAAGGACTTGGGCGCCGGGCGCGGCTGCTCCAGCCCAGGAGGCGAGCAGATCTGCGGCCGGCTCATCCGACGTCCGGCCTGGGTCGGGGCCATTCGGATTCACAGCAAGTGGATTGGCTGCCAGCCCGAAAGCTGCGCGAAAGGCGGCAATATCTTCGCTACGCACATTGCTGCGCGCGGCAATGCCGATGGTCTGGCCGGTTCCCACGGTACCGGTGGCATGCAGGCTTTCCAGGTGCAAAAGTCGGGCAGCCAGTTGCGGCGTCAAGGCCGGCGCGGTAGCTAGGTAGGTTTGTGTTGCCAGACCGGCGGCGCTCGGCGCCATCGGCTCCGGCGGTGTCAGCGCGCCCGTGGAGAGGGAACCGTCCAGAGAGACAAGGCCCGCCACCAGTGGCCCGAACGCGGCCGGAATCCTGATTGTCCCAGCGGCAACCGCCCGGGTTTGGCCGCCGGTGGTGACCGAATAAACCTGGGTGCTGAATGCCAGCTCAACCTGGTTGACGGTCCCGGAGAACTCGATCCAGCCTCGGCCTGCCGGCAGCGGCGCTACGTCGAATCCGCAGGAGCGCAGCCATGCGGCCACCGTCGCAACATCGGCCGCGGAGGTGGCATAGGAGTCGGCGAATGCAGTGGCCGTCAGCCATTGGTGGTAGTCGGGCGAGGACGGGTTCTGCAGGCTCGCCAGCTTCAATGTCAGTGCCTGGTCCCGGTCCGCCGAAGGCGTAAGCAGGAGCAACATCCGGTTGAGCCGGGCAGAAGGCGCGGCAGGGCCGAGCACGGCAGAGTTAAGATCGCCCGCCGAGAAAGAAACGAAACTCCCAACAGCGGGAAGAACCACTGTGCCGCCAGGCGCGCCTCCGCCTCCATCGAGACTTGCGAGACTTGCAGCCAGCCGGGAGATCGACTGGGACGCTGCCAGAATGGGCAGCAGACTCGAGAGTAGAAGGAATGCAAACGGCCTGACGAAGCTTCTTTTGTGCGCCATGATCCTCTTTTTTACACGAACTCGGAGTGTTCTGCGCGACGCCGCGACGCAATGACAGGGCAAAAACTACAACACCCTATTCTCACTCAACAAAGCCGTCCAGCCCCTACCACTTTCGGGCATATCTTATGATCTCTGATTTGTTTGGCCCGATTGTAGAGCCCACGCATGGGTGCGGCAACTAAAAGCTGCTGACGGCGGCATTCCTCTTTCGCTGCCGTCCTCCAACCTAGCAGAGCCTGAATGCGCTCAGATGTTCTGCTCTTGCGTAGAGAACAGGGCCCTTTTCCGGGCTGTGGAAAAACTCCATCGGGAAGGCAAGAAGCGTCAGGGCACGACTTCTAGCCTGCCCTGAGCCTGTCGAAGGGTGCCGATAAAGCCAACGGAATGAAATGGGCTTTAGCCCCTGCGAATGCACATTCCAGCGAATCACCCGAGTGCGGGCCTGTTTCCGCTGCCTGTTGATGCCCCTGAATGCGGAGGCGCTGTTGGAGCAGCCATTAGGCCCGGGCCTTTCTCGGCTCGACCCTCTTGTTGACTCGGTATTTCCGCCTTTTTCCAGGCACTACCTGCGGTATTTGCCGCGCAACCGGTCTCGCAACCATGCCCCCAAAATGCATCCGGCCCGGAGACAAAAATCTGTCGCCGGGCCGGCATTGCAAGGATCGCATCGCGGTTCTTATTGAATGCCCAGGTCTTGCAGCACCTTGGGCTTGGGTTCATCCTGCGCCAACAGGTTGTGGCAGGCGGCGCAATCCTGGGTAATGGTCTTACCGTCCTTGGAGGTGTGGTCGGCATCGTGGCAGCGCCAGCAACCCGGATAATTCGAGTGGCCGATGTGGTTGGGATGCGTTCCCCAGGTCACTTTCATCTCCGGGAAGACGTTGTGCGTGAAGATGTTCACCAGCGCATCTCCGGCCGCCTTCACCTCATCGGCCTTGGCAGTCATTACTTCGGGGTGCTGGGAACGATAGAAATCGGCCAGCGCCGCGGGAATCTTGGCGCTCGCCTCGGCGGTGGTGCTGTAGTTGGCCTTCAGCAGCGCCAGGCTTTCCTTATGGGCCCAAGGCAGGTCGGGGTTGGGCGCGCCTTCGGCCATGGCGCGGTTGAGCGCGTCTTCGGCAGTCTCCATGGTGTGCGCCGCGCGATTATGGCAATCGACGCAATCCATCACCCGCCGCTCGCCGCTGGGAATGCCGGCGCCCGCAGTCGAAGAAACAAAGGTCGTCTCGGTGCCGTCGGGGTTGCGCCTCTGTACCCAGGGAATGGTGGTGCGCGTGGGGTCGGTGGCGATGTATTCGATGTGGCCCAGGTGCACGCCGTGGATGCCGGTCAGGTGCGACAGCGAGTCCCGTCCGCCCAAGTGCAGAACCACCACCGACTGCGTTTCCGTGTTCTTCTCGTCGTCGGCAAAGGTGGATTTCACCAGCAGCTTCTCACCGATGAAGCGCGCCGGCGTGTGGCACCCTTCGCAGATTTCGCGCGCCGGGCGCAGGTTCTGCACCGGAGACGGAATCGGCATCGGATAGCGGTTGATCGCGACTTCGATCAGCTGCTTGGTGCCGTTCACCTTGGCCTCGAAATAGGACTCTGCGCCAGTACCGATGTGGCAGGCAACGCAATCTACATGCGAGTGCGCTGAAACCGTGTAGGCCGCATACTCCGGGTGCATTACGTGGCAGGACTGCCCGCAGAACTGCGGCGAATCCATGTATGCCGCGCCGCGATAGCTGGCGACAGCCACCACCAGGACATTGACGATCGTCGCGACCAGAACAATATCCAACCCATGCCGGAAGATATGGTCGTCCAGATCGACTTTGGGGAAGGCGGTGGGAATGAGCCCGGCCGCTTGCAACTTCTTGCGGCGCGCAAACAGGCCAATCGGAATCAGCGCCAGGCCGCCCAGGAACAAGGCCGGCAGAATGAGAAAGAAGATGATTCCCAGGTAGGGGTTGTCATTGGGCCGGCCAAAGATCTCGACGATCCAATAGCCGATCATGGTGGTGCCGGAGGCCGTGGTGACAGCGCCGCCGGCCAGGCTCACTGGATTGTTGCCGAAAAAGAGCGCCGGACGTACCCAGTTCTCCCTGAATTTTTGAAGAATTGACACCGTGTCCCCCTGCATTAAATGAGATGGCCCGCCAGCAACGGCGAGCCGGGCTATAGCGAAACCAGAGTTCCCGAATCCCGGAAGCACTGTACTGAAGTTGACGCGACCCTCAGGACCGGGGTCCCCACGGACAGCTCTTCGTCCGTGGGGTGAAGCGATCGGCAACCATGCACGAAACGAACCGGGAACGCGAACTCTGGCTTTGCAATTGCTCTTATTATCCGCTACTTGAGCGTCTTGAAGAATGCGGAGACATCCTTGATCTGCGCATCGGTCAGACCGGTAATCGGATGCATCTTGCCCTTGCCTGCCTTGACCGCGGTAGTGATATCGGCAACCGTCAGCTTCTGCATCGCTGGATCGGAAGTGGCCTTGATTCCCATCGCCTTGGCCATACCCGCACTGGGGGTGCCGGCTGCGCCATGGCATGCTGCGCATTTGGTTTTATATGTCGCCGCGCCGCCACTCTGCGCAAAGCCCACAGCACTGGCCAAAGATACGGCAACTGCCAGCACCACTTGTGAACGAATCATCTTGGTCATTGAAAGACTCCTTGTGGTTTCCCAGACTGCCTTCGGTCGCCGGTACACTGGGGAGCACCCGGCGTACGACCAACACCCTGCTTCCCGCCCCAGGGCTTTGTTGCCTTGCTGTCGGGGACAATCCCGCGGGCCCCGGCTTGCTGAGATACCGCGCCGCCCCCATCCAGGCAGACTGCGCCGCATCCAGCTTACTCGATGAAAGAGAGACTTAACCAACCTCTTCGTTCTTTTGCCTGGCTGCGCGCTTCACGCACGAAACAGGTAAAGCCCGTCAGGTCGATTCCACTTCCTTGCAACGCGCATTTGTATTTCTGCCGCGAAGAGATATTCTTCGCTCTACATGAAGAGATATTCTTCGCTCTACATAAAGTCCGCCCCTCCCTGTAGAAAAAAGAAGGGGCGGAAATTTCGAGATCCGAAACTGGTCCGCCCCTCCTTGATCCAGAGGGGCGGTAGCCGAGATTAGAACTCGTAGTGAATGCTCACCGTGACGTTGTTGGCCTTGAAGATTCTGGGCGCGGTCAAGCCGGAAATCGGCTCGGTCAGGCCCGTGGGTGCCGACAGCGAAGTGCAGGGAACCACCACAGCCGTGGCCGAAGTGGAAGTGCTGCAGTACTGCGATCCGGAAGGAGTGTTGCCCTCGCCGTAGTTGTAGTAGTCGTATTCCGCCTTCCAGGTCAATCCTGGATGGAATGTCCAGGCTGTGCTGATGAAGGGAGCCTGGTAGACGGAGTTCATCGAGCCGTTGACATAGCGGGCATCGTTGAAGAACTGCGTGCCGGCCACATCGCTGACCTTATAGCCAATGCGGGTGTGGAGATCCTGGTTGGGAGACATCGAGACCGACACTGATCCGTATTGGGTCGGAGCGTCCTGGAAATCCCTGGCGAACCAGTCTTCGAGTGGCGAAGTACCATTGGCTTCGGTAACGCCCGTAGCGCCTCTTCCCCACACGTTCGGGCAGACGGTGCTGTTGGCGTATTGCACTGCCCCCGGAGCGGTGGCCGTGGCGCCGTTCAGGTAGCAAATGTTGGTGGCCGAATAAACGTCGCTATAGGCGTAGTTGAAATCGATCCCATAGTGTTCGTTCGGCGTCAGCGACGCGCCCAGGCTGTAAACCCGGCTATAGTCGACGTGATTGAGGGGCCCTTCGTACGGGGTTCCGGTGGAGGCGGTCCCGTTCGGAGCTGGTAATGCGGACGGAGCTGTGAACAACGCCACAGCGGACTGATTGTTGTTGGTGTTGTTGTGGCGCTCAAGGTCGTTGAATGCGGCCGTGAACGTGGCCCAGGGCTTGGGCCGGTACTTGGTATGCACCCGGTAGTGCTTGGTCTGGCGCGCGCCGACCGGGGTGAAGGCGTTGTCCGCATATCCGACTTCAACGGTGCCGTTGATATCCCAGTTGGCGGTGGGACGGAAAGCGGCATTGAGGATGCCGGAGTTTTCGTTGATCGTCACCGTTCCGCCGGTCGTTGCTGCCACAGGCAAAGGTGTGTTATCGGGCGGGCCCTCGGCAATCATGTGCGTGCGATAGCGGTAGGTGAGCGAAACCGTTGTCTTCTCGGAGGCATCCCAGGTCCCGGTCACATTGTTGGTCAGGAACTTCTGGCCAAAGTAGCCCGGCAGGGGCACGCCGACTGACGAAGATCCCTCCGCGGCGGAACCCGTTGAGGTGGTCAGTGGGCCGGTGTAGTTGATGGTTTCATTTCCCAGGTTCCCCGCGACCACTGTGGTGGGGGTAGACAGACTGGTATTGGACAAGTTGACCTGCGATGCAGGCTGGTGCGCATCGGAGTAGTCCACCTGGTCGGAAAGGCTGAAGTTCTTCATTGCCTGCCAGATGATGCCGTAGTCCCCGGAAGCCACTGCGCGATGACCGCTTCCAACGCCGGTAATCGTATTTGAGACAACCGCGCCATTCAGACCCGTGTAGTTCTCATAATAGCTGGGCATCTTCATATCGGCCTGGGTGTAGCTGATATCGCCGTTCATCACGATGTTCTTGATGCTGGAGCTCTGGAAGCGAAGAGACTCCGTGGGATAGGTCTGGCGGGACGGCTGGGTGCGAAGGTAGCTGGTGATCACGTCGCAGGCCGCGTTGATGACCGGAAGGCCGTTGGGAGTTTGCGGCGCCGTGAAGATGGTGCCCACCTTGGTGGCTGAGTTATAGGCGCTGCCCATGCTGCCGGTGTTGCAAGAGCTGATCCCGTAGGGCGTCTGGCTATTCCAGTTGCCCAGCGAGACCGGCGTTCCGTCCGCTTCCTGGGCGATGAATTCGCCGGGGGCGACAACGAAATAGGAGTCCTGCTTGAGGTGCGTGAGCCGCTCCTCGATGGTTACGCGCGTGGCCGGCAAAGGCTTCCAGTCAATGGCGCCCATGAAATCGTCGCTGCTGTCGCGGTTGAACTCCTGGAGCAACGAGTTGGCCTTGCCGACAGATTCGCCGGGGGTCAAGCTCGGTCCCGAGAAATTGTTCTGCGAGTAGCCGAGCCGATAGACCAGCGTGCTGACCGGATGAATGGCCAGGTTGGTGTCGGTCATGCGGCGCACGGTGTTGAACATCACCGGCGATTGGTTCCACTGCGGCCAGGCAAACGAACCCGTGGGCGCGTTGGTGGGGCCAATGGGCACCGTAACCCCGGGATTGATATTGGGGTTGGCCAGCAGGTCGTAGTCGAAATACTGGCGGTCGCGACGGAAAAGACCCGTGAACTCGTAATCCCGGCCCTTGGAAGCAGCCAGGCGGGCGAATTCGTAGGGATCGCCGCCGAAGCCGCTGCCCACCGCGCTGATCGAGTCAACAAATGCTGCCTTGGTGCCAGGCAGCGCATGCAACTCGAAGGTCTCACCCAGAACGCGCATGCCGGACGACTGATTGACCAGCGTGCTGTACATGGCTTTGCTGCCGGCGAGACCGTTCAAGTGTCCGCCCAGGTCGGCGCTTTGGTGGATCACGTAGCCTTCGGGAGCGGAAACCTGTGTCTCCGCCTTGGGAAGCGGAGCGGCGGGCGTTGGGTTCTGAGCGATGGCGACGCTTGCCATCATGCCCAGAATTGCGATCCCAACGTACCCAGCGAGGTGCTGGGTTGTTGCTGTGGAGGGCTGTAGCTTAGACAGCCTGGAGAAACAGCCAATCGTATTCATTTCAAGCCTCACTTGAAAAACGTTGTTACTGATGTCGAAACCAAAAACGCGTGTGCCGGATTAGCAGACAAGAGGGGCCGGGACCGTCCGATCGGACAGGAGGGCGCGCCCGCACTCATCTACTTGAGGAACGCCTGATTGAGATTGGAGCCATGGATAAAGGTGTGGCAGCTGATGCAAGGCACCATATCCGCGGATCCAGCGTTCATCCCGTGCACCGTTGCCGCCGCGACTGGGCTGTGGCACTGGTTGCACAACGTGTTGACATTCGGCATATTCAGCAAGCGAGCGTTTTGTGATCCGTGCGGTGTGTGGCAGCCAAGGCAGCCCTCCGCCTTGACGGCGGCGTGCTCGTAAACAAACGGTCCGCGCTTTTCGGTGTGGCACTTGGTGCAGATGTCGTTCTTGTCGGCCGTGGACCGGATATTGTTGTTGCCGAAGGTGCCGTGCACATCGTGGCAATCCGAGCATTTCACTGCGCCTTCATTCACCTTGTGGTGGAAGGGCATGTCGAAAGCTGGCTTGGTGTCGGTGTGGCACTGGAAGCAGAGTGTCGGCTCAGAGGCCTTCAACAGGTGATCTTCCTTGGCGGCATGCACGTCGTGGCAGCTGATGCAGCTCACGTTGGCCTTGGCGTGCGGGGAACGGGCAAAGTTGGGATGGGCGCCGGCATGGCAACCCAGGCACTTCTCGTTCACTTCTTTCGAACTGGCCTTGGCGGGATTGAAGATCTTCGTCACATCGCCGCCGCCGTCCACGTGCGCCTTGCCTGCGCCGTGACAGTTCTCGCAGGTCGCGCCCGCTTTGCCATGCTCCAGGGCGAGTTTGGTGTGCGGATTACCCTCAAACTTCTTGGACTGCTCTTCGTGGCAGGTCGCGCAAGTATCCGATCCTACGAAATTCGAAGCATCCTGGGCCGGCGCTGCCGGCTTGCTCGTGGACGCCGGAGCGCCCCACGCGGTGACCGACAACGCGGCCATACCCAACAACATCCAAAAGACTCGCAGTCCCGGCCTCTTCCCCGGAGCCGCACCAACCGGCGATTGCGCTACTGGCTTTTCATTGTGCATCAATCCCACCTCGGTACCTCTCATCGCCTCTGCGGGGAAAAACCTTGCGTGGGTCAAAGCACATTCCACCCACGAAGGGAGGTCAGCGTTGTCGGCAAGCCCGTAGGGCGCATTCTCGCGGCTGATGATCCATGTGCGGAGCATCACGCCATGGCCGTCATCCTATCGTCATCTTTGATCTCCGCTCTGTGATTTCGATCACGTAGCACAAACAGCGCGGATTTCGGCTTCGCTTTCCTGTTCCACCGTGACACACACTGCGCACAGATGCCGCAACTGGTCTAAAAAACCTCCATACGACCCTCCCATATTGGGAATCCCACTCCGTGCACATCGCAAAGACCATTGAAATGCAGCCTCTAGAGCCCTTCTTTTGCTCTCGGTTCGCCCCGTATTTTTACAGGTTCCGTCTTGCCGGTCTGGTCAAAATAGCTCCCGCTGGAACCCGCCGGGCAGGAAATTCCTGGACCGCGCAGCAGGCTGGAAGGCGGCGCGAAACGGTCGAACACCATGACCCAGATCACACCAGATCGCAGGAGCCCGCAGCCTCCCCAACCCTCCGGGATCGGGGGACAGAAACGGTTCCAACGCAAAGCTGACCGTGGTGCGCCCCGTACTACAACCATGTGAGTCTCATCACATCCAGTTTTCAGTTCCATCCGGCAAACTGGCTAAGAGCGAAAGTACCTGCTTCCGCAGGCCTGAAGCACGTCATCTTCAATTCGGCGTCAGCCGCCAGTTCATCGTTCAATCCTGGGCCCGCCGGATGTGCTGAATCGTGAATGTGCTGAATCGGGAGCGGAGGAGGGGGCACGACAATGGCGACTAGCGAAAACTTGGCGGTTGTACCCGGACGGCCCCGCCACACAGCAAGACAGGTTCCTGTTGGCTGTGCGGCTTGTTCCAATCGCCGGCCGGGGTGGTTTTGTTCTTTGGGCAGCGCCGTACTGGCCGACCTGGAGATGGCCACCAGCACCATTTCACTTCCCGCGCAGTCCCCTCTCTTTTCCCACGGCGACGACGCGCGCTGCCTCTACCTGATTTGCAGTGGATATCTCAAGCTGACCGCCGGACGGTTGAAAGACCGCCAGATGATCGTGCGCGTGGCCGGTCCCGGCTCCATGCTGGGCTTGTACGCCGTGCTTTCCCACGGAGTCTATGAGGTATCGGCGGAGACACTCACCCCCGCCCAGTTGCGCCCTGTCGATCGGGAGCGCTTCCTGGGCTTTCTACGCACCCATAAGGAAGCGCAGATGCGGGCCGTGCAATGCATTTGCCAGGAATACCGCTTTGCCCTGCAAGACGCCTGCCGAATCGCCCTTTCGGAAACCGTCGCCGCCCGCCTGGGCCGCCTGCTGATCGAACTCGCGCATCAGATTGGAGAGCACCTCAACGGGGGCGGGTACCGCTTTCCGCTGTTGCTCACCCATGAAGAGATGGCCTCCATGACCTCGACCACGCGCGAAACCGTGACCCGTACCCTGGGCCAGTTCCGCAAGGAAGGCTGGATTTCCATCGAAGATTCGCTGGTCACGCTCCACCACCCCGAGCGGCTGCAGTCGTTGGTCTAAGACGAACTTGAACAGTTCATTGATTTTGCCGCTGCCCTTGGCGGCTCCGGGAAGTCCAAGAGCTAGAATCGGAATCAGGAGTTCACCCTCGACATGATGCGTTTGGCTGCTTGTTTTTCTGGTGTTCTGCTCGCGTGCTGCACGGTTTTCGCCCAGAATCCTGCTCCGGCTGCAAACTCCGGCACATCCGGGGCGGCTGTAACCACCACCGAGAGTCCGGAAATCCGCGAATTCCAGAAGATTGAAGATTCCTGGTCGATCGCCGTTGATCAGCACGACCAGTATGGCCTGGAGTTGGTCCTATCGCCCCTGTTTGTGGATGTGGCGGGCAACGGCGACATCACAACCCGCAACCAGCAACTGGCCCTGGTGGTCACCGGCGAAGACCACACCCAGCACATGGAACAAAAGGTGATCACGGTGCGCATGCTGGGCGACATCGCGGTCGCCAACGGAACCTACATTCTGCGCCGCAAAAGCGGATCCGCCCAGTTGGAAGAGAAGGGCGTCTTCACCCACGTCTTCGAGAGGTTGCGCGGAGGCTGGGTGTGCATCAATTCCCAGCGGACCATCCTGCGCGAAGACACCAACGCCAAGTCCAAAAAACAGTCCAACGCCGAACTTCCCTTCCATTTTCCGCTGTTTGGCAAAGGCGACAAGTAAGCTCGGCAACTGAGCCAGGGTGCTCCGAGTCTCTCGCGGGAACTGGGTCGGCACGAACCCTCCAGACTCCCTGACAAGGCCTCTGACCGGCTCAAATTCAACAACTTCCCCGGGTTCCTTGCTCATGCGCGGCTTGTGGCTGGCCGATAGGCAAAGCAGAGAGTAAATTCGCTTAGCCTCTCCTTTGCGTCAGGTGCGAGCGCTTAACCGATTCCGGGGGGGATCCAAAATTCATGAAACGCTCTTCTCTTGGCATGCACCTGGCGGTTTCTTCGCTGGTAATGGTCCTTATCGTGGGCTTCATCTTCGGCACGATAGCGTGGCACATGGTTTCCCGGCAGCTTGAACAGCAGGCCAAGCAGGAGGCAGCACTTCAATCCGACGAAGTCCTCAGCCAGTTGACCACCATCGATCAGCTCTCGCGCAGCCAGGTGGATAGCGCCATGCGCATCCTGGAAGACGAAAGCGCCGCCAAGGGCAAGCCGTCGCTGAAAGGCACGGCCAGCGTCGCCGGCAAGAGCGTTACGGATCTGCACCTCGGCGCTGAGTCGCAAGTGATGAACTTCGCCATGGTGGATCGCGTCAAGATGCTCGCCGGCGGCACCGCGACGCTGTTCGTCTGGGACGGAACCAACTTCGTCCGCGTCACAACGAATGTAATGAAGCCGGACGGCTCGCGGGCGGTGGGCACCGTTCTCGATCCCAAAGGAAAAGCCTTTGCAGCTCTCGCTGTGGGCCAGCCGTTCTCCGGCGTTGTCGACATTCTGGGCTCCCCCTACACCACCAGCTACGTGCCCATGAAGGACGAGTCGGGGACCGTGGTAGGCGCGTGGTACACCGGCTACCGCCTGGATTCGATCTCCCAGCTGGGCAATAGTATCAGCGAGACCACCATCCTCGATCATGGTTTCGTGGCCCTGCTCAAACCCAACGGCGCGGCTGCCTTCCACGGCCAGCAGATCTCCGGCGACGCGCTCACCGAGTTGCGCCAGCATCCGAAGGGTTGGGTAATGCATGAAACCACATTCCCTTCCTGGGGATACTCGGTCCTGACGGCCTACCCCGGCTCGGACGTGACCGCGCGGGAGTTGAAGACGCTGGCCATCGTTTCGGCAGGGATCATCGTTCTCTCGGGTCTCATTCTGGTTTTGCAGCTGGTCCTGCTGAACCGCCAGGTGCTGCGTCCGGTGGGTTACCTCACCGACCGCCTGGAGCATGCCGACCTGAATACGTTGCTGGAAACCGACCACAACGACGAAATTGGAACGCTCACCCAAGGATTCAACGAATTCGTGCTGCGGTTGCGCCAGGCCATGCTGCAGATCCGCGACGGGTCCGCGGCCACATCGGCCAAGTCCAGTGAGATTCGCAACATCTCCCACAGCGCGGTCGGCCAGATCAACGAGCAGCGGGAATCGGCGGAGGCCGCGGCAGAGGAAGCGGCGCGTCTCTCCTCTTCGATCGCCAACACCTCCAGCTACACCGACCAGGCCTCGGAACATGTGCGCAAGGCCGCCAACGCGGCCCGCGAAGGCAATCAGCTGGTAGCCACCGCGGTTACGCTCATGAACGGGCTCTCCGAAGACACCCAGCAGAGCGCGACCCGCATCGCCTCTCTCAGCGAACGCACCAAGCAGATCGGTACCATCGTCGGCGTCATCGAAGAAATCGCCGCCGGCACCAACCTGCTCGCCTTGAATGCCTCCATCGAAGCCGCCCGCGCCGGCGAACATGGCCGCGGCTTTGCGGTGGTCGCCGGAGAAGTCCGTCGCTTGGCCGAGCGCACCGCCCAGGCAACCCGCCAGGTGGGCGAGCTGGTCAGCGGCATCGAAGAGGAGACCGTGCACGCTTCCAACGTCATCCTGGCCGCCTGCGCGCATGCCTCCCAGGGTGCGGAGGCCGTCTCCGGCTTGAACCAGACCTTTGAGAAGATCTCCTCGCTGGTGATTGACGCGGACGGGCGCATGGCGCAAATTGCTCAGTCAGCCCGCAGCGATGCCAGCACCGCCAGCGAAGTCAGCGTCACCATGCACAAAGTGGCGGAAAGCGGAAAGCAAAGCGTCGCCGGCGCAGAAGTCGTGGTCAAAACCGCAGGCGAACTGATGGCCAATTCGCAGACCCTCGACGGCTTGGTGAAGCAGTTCAACCTGCGCGACTTGGATGAGGACCGCTAGGTCTGAGCCTCGGTCATCCGAGGTCTCTCAAATCCAGATAGAAAATCCGGGGCCCCGCCCTCGCTGCGCCTGCCCCGCATCCGCACCGCCCTTCATCCCGCGCGTCTCGTGGGCGCGGGCCACGCGAAGCGTCTGCCGCACCGCAGGTGCCGGGTGCCCCATGTCCCTCGCATTTGGGGACATGGGAAAGCACGAAGCTCATTCTGTCTGCCCGGCATCCCCACCGCCCTTCATCCCGCGCGTCTCATGGGCGCGGGCCACGCGAAGCGGCTGCCGCACCGCAGGTGCCGGGTGCCCCATGTCCCTCGCATTTGAGGACATGGGACAGCACGAAGCTCATTCCGCCTGTCCCGCATCCGCACCGCCCTTCATCCCGCGCGTCTCATGGGCGCGGGCCACGCGAAGCGTCTGCCGCACCGCAGGTGCCGCAGGTGCCGCAGGTGCTTGCAGTCGGATCGACACATGCACCAAGCTCAGCGCGGCCGGAGTCACGCCCGGAATGCGGCTGGCCTGGCCAATAGTCGCCGGACGCACCCTCTGCAGCTTCTCGCACATCTCCCGCGACAACCCGCTCATCGCCGCATAATCGATCCACTCCGGAATGGCCACGGATTCGGCGGCCTTCAGCTTGACGATCGATTTCTGCTGCTGATCCAGGTACCCGGCAAACTTGAACTCGGTCTCCACAGCCCGCGCCTCGCTGCGCAGAGTACTCGCCGCCAGCCCTGCCAGCTTCGTTCCGCTTTCCCGCTCTGCTTCGATAAGCGCCGAAAAAGCTGCCAGCACCGGGTCCGCTTTGATGGCCTCGCCCAGCGCCGCCAGAATCGCATCGATCCCCACCTCGGGACGCTTGAGAAGTTGCGCCCAGGTCAGTCCCGCCGTGGCTGGCAAGCCAGTAAACCCCGCCTTTGCCAGCTGCTCGGCATTCACCTTGCCGGTCGTCAGCAGCTGGTCCAGCGAGGCCATGCGTGCCTGCCGGCCCTCGTACTCCGCCCATGCCTCGTCGCCGATCAGGCCCAGCCGTCTGCCAAACGGGGTCAGCCGCCGGTCCGCGTTGTCGATGCGCAGGTGCAGCCGGAACTCCGCTCGCGAGGTAAACATCCGATACGGCTCGTTCGTCCCCTTCGAAATCAAATCGTCGATCAGGATCCCCGTATAACCATCCGTCCGGTCCAGGTGGAAAGGCGCCTCGCCCTTCACCCACAGCGCGGCGTTGATGCCGGCCATGATGCCCTGGCAGCCTGCCTCTTCATACCCGCTGGTCCCATTGATCTGCCCAGCCAGATAAAGCCCTTCCATCGACTTGACCTTCAGCGAGCGGTCCAGTTCGGTGGGGTCCACGCTGTCGTATTCAATCGCGTAACCCGGCCGCAGCATCTCCGCCTCTTCCAGCCCCGGAATGGAATGCACAATTTCCCATTGCACCTCCATCGGCAGCGAAGTAGACATGCCGTTGACGTAGACCTCGTGGGTATTCAGCCCCTCTGGCTCCAGAAAGAACTGGTGCTGGGTCTTGTCGGGAAACTTGACGATCTTGTCCTCGATCGACGGGCAGTAGCGCGGCCCGATGCCCTCGATGCGCCCCGAGTACATCGCCGAGCGGTGGACATTCTCCCGGATAATGCGCAGCGTCTCCGGAGTGGTGAAGGCGATATGGCACTGGATCTGCGGCTGAACAATCCGCTTTGTCCGCAGGCTGAAGGGTGTGGGGTCCACATCGCCCGGCTGTGCCTCAAAGGCCTCCCAGCGAATGGTGCGCCCGTCGAGTCTGGGCGGCGTGCCCGTTTTGAGCCTGCAAGTGCGCAGGCCCAGCGCGCGCAGAGCCTCTCCAAGATAAACGCTGGCCGCCTCGCCGCTGCGCCCGGCCGGATAACGTTCTTCGCCGCAGTGGATCAGCCCATTCAGAAACGTGCCGGTGGTAATAATGGTGGCCCCGGCCAGCAGCAGCCGCCCATCTCGCAGCTTCACCCCCAAAACCCGCCGCCTGCCCTGAGCACTGTCATCCTGAGCGGAGCGCAGCGCAGTCGAAGGACCTGCGGTTGCCGGTCCTTGGCCCTCAGTCCCAAGTTCCTCAGTCCCTAGTCCCTGCCTTTCTGATCCCTGATCCCTGTTCCCTGTTCCCTGCATTTCCAGTCCCACCACCTCCGCCTGCCGAATATGCAGGTTGGGCTGCGACTCCAGCACCTCGCGCATCTTCACGCGATAAAGCGCCTTGTCGCACTGGGCTCTCGGACTCCACACCGCCGGGCCGCGCGACGCGTTCAGCAGCCGGAACTGGATGCCCACCGCGTCGGCCACCTCGCCCATGATCCCGCCGAGTGCGTCGATCTCGCGGACAAGATGACCTTTAGCCACGCCGCCGATGGCGGGATTGCAGCTCATCTGAGCGATCAGGTCCAAATTCATGGTGATCAAGGCGGTCTTCAGCCCCATGCGCGCCGCCGCCATCGCGGCTTCGCACCCCGCGTGCCCCGCGCCCACCACCGCTACATCGTAGTTTTCCGTGAATGCCATTCAAGCCCATTCTACGGATTTCTCGATTTTCGCGCTGATTGGCCCCGTTTGCAGGGTTCCTCATCCCTTCGCGCTTTTGGCGAAGCGATGGGAGGCAACGAATCCTCAGCCACCGATCTCCCATTCCCCTTTCGTGGCAGATCGGGCACCAATACTGCTTGAGCATCCTCAAATGGTATATACAATAAACAAATGGGAATCACGTACGATCCCGCCAAGAATGAGCGAAACATCCGCGAACGCGGACTCTCCTTCGAGCGGGCTTCGGACTTTGACTTCTCTACAGCTTTGATCGCGGACTACTCCCGCAAGGGCGAGATGCGAAGGGTAGCCGTAGGCTACCTGGACGGCCGATTGCACCTGCTCTGCTACATCCCCCAAGCGGACGGAATTCGCGTCATCCGCTTCCGAAAGACCAACAAGAGGGAGGCAAAACTCTATGGCAAACCGCAAACCATTGCGCACCCCCCGGCCCAGTCCACTGATTGACGAGGACGGCGAGGTCAGAGAGATTACAGCCGAGGACGTTGCCCTCTTCAAGCCCTTCAACGCGCTGCCAGAGGCTGAGCAGAAGGTGCTGCTCGGACTTCGCAAACGCGGGCCGCAGAAGGCTCCGAGGAAGGTTCCCGTCTCGATTCGGCTCTCGCCCGATGTTGCCGAAGGTCTGCGCGCCACTGGCAGCGGCTGGCAGGGCCGCGCGGACGATGCGCTCCGGGCGTGGCTGGCAGGGCAGACCGCATCTCAGGTTTGAGACCCGGTTGGCCACGAAACCCGACCGTGTGTGTGATGGGAACTCCAGGTATTACAACTCCGGATTCCCGGATTTGACAATCCGCTTCGCCCTAGCCGCCGAGCAGACTCTCGATGTCGCGGGCTCCGTGAATGAGATGAACGATCTCGACTCCATTGCGCCGTGGCAGATAGAAAATCAACCAGTTTTCGAAGGCTTTTACCGGGTAGCGGCGAAGGCGACGAAGGGCTGGACTGCGAAAGTCGCACAAAACGCCGAGCTTCGGCATCCTTGCCAGCGCTTCGAAGGTGCTTTGCGCCGCACCCAGGAAACGCTGCGCCGTCTCCACGCTTCCATGTTCCTCAAGATATTCGGCGTTCGACAGGATGTCCCGGCGGGCGCGGGCGCGGACAAGGACTTCCGCCAATTCAGGCCACCCGGCCGGTTTGGCGCGCATTGGATCGCTTACCCAACTCAGCTCGGAGCGTGCTCCAGAACTCCGGAGTCGCTTCCTGCGCATCGCCTTCGAGCAACGATTCCAGCAGCGTCCGCTCAAGCTGTTCTCTGACGTTGCGTTTTTGGTCGGCGCGCACCAGTTCGCGTATATACTCGCTTGCGCTGCTATAGTCTCCGGTCGCGACCTGTTCCTCCACGAACTTCTTCATCAGGTCGGGAAGCGAGATATTCATGGTTTGCATCGCGGAATCCTTTGCGGTCAACGTAACAGTGTTGCCATTTCTTGTCAATTATTGGCAAGGAATGGCAGATCTCACTTTTGAAATCTCGGAATCCGCCTCACCCCAGCAGCCTTTTCCTAACCATATCCAGAGCCTGCTGCGTAGCGAACTCCCGCACCCGGTCACGCGGCCCCATGAATCGCCGCTCCAGCGTCTCGGTCTTCTTGCCGTCGGTCAGCGCAATGTACACCAGCCCGACCGGCTTCTCTTCCGTGCCTCCGGTCGGCCCCGCGATGCCGGTAACCGAAAGCCCCAGCGTCGCTCCCGTCGCCTGCCGGATACCCTTCGCCATCGCCTCTGCCACCTGCGAGGACACCGCCCCGTACTCGGCAAGCATCTCCGCCGGAACCCCGGTGAAAATCGCCTTCAACTGGTCGGAATAGGTGATCGCGCCGCCCAAAAACGACCGCGAACTGCCGCTGATCCCGGTCAGCCGTTCGCCCACCATGCCGCCCGTGCAGCTCTCCGCAACCGCCAGCGTCGACTGGCGCAGTTCCAGGTAATACAGAACGATTTGCTCCAGCGAGTCGCCTTCGGAGGAGTACAGCCACTCCTCCAGCGCCTCTTCCATCTTCCCGGCCAGCTCGTCGACGCGTTGCTGCGCCGCTGCGGCGCTCTTCTTGCTGCACAGCAGGGTCAGTTGAATATCCCCGGCGTGGGCCAGGATGGTGGTCTCGATGTCCTGGTACGCGGTGTAAATGGGCGCCAGCAGCTTGTCCGCCTGCGACTCCGGAATCATGGCGGCGCGCAGCGTCCTTTTTGCAATGTGCCGCACCGGCAGCACCTCCCGCAGATGAGGCAGGCACGCGGCTTCGAACATCGGCTTGCACTCGCTGGGTGGTCCGGGCAGCAGGAACAGCAGCTTGCGGTAGCCCTCGAACGTCGTATCCAGCCACTGCCCCGGCGCGCTCCCGTTGGGATTTGGCAGCACCGTCGCCCCCTCGATCACATCCGCCTGCTTCTGGTTGTTCTCCGGCATGGGACGCCGCCAGGCCGCGGCTCGCGCGTGCAGTGCCGCCAGCTGCTGGGCGTCGCGATGCAGCGCCAGCCCCAGCGCCTCGCCCACCGCCTCGCGCGTCAGGTCGTCCTCGGTGGGGCCCAGCCCGCCCGTGATGGCCACAATGTCCACCCGCCCCAGTGCCGAGCGGATCGCGCTCACCAGGTCCTTCTGCCGGTCGCCGACGATGGTCTTGAACGCCACCGTCACCCCGATCTCATTCAGCTTCTCGGTCAGATACAGCGAGTTCGTATCCTGCCGGAACGGCGTAAGCATCTCCGAGCCGACTGCAATTATCTCCGACTTCATCCTTCAGTCTCCGGCCCTGGAGCCCTCGCGGCCTCCTGTTCCCTGCTCCTATGGTCCCTGTCCCTCAGTCCCTAGTCCCTGAGTCCCTATTCCCTATCCCCTGTTCCCTGTTCCCTGTTCCCTTCCTTTAAACTCCCTCAATCCCCATATCCACCGAAAACACCGCCTCATTCGTCGTCACCACCGTGGTTCCCAGCGGTGAAAACGCCACGCCCACCATGTTGGATCCGGAAAGCACCAGCTTCGCCGCTCCGTCCGGCGCGATACGCACCAGCCCGCTGCGTCCGTGCAAAAATGCAGTTACATACACGCGTCCGGCTTGATCCAGCGCCAGTCCCTGCGGCCTGCCTAGCCCCCGATACCAGACGCGCGTTTCGCCACCACGCTCGATCGCCCAGATCGCGTCATTCGAGCCCAGCGTCGGCCCGGTCACGTAAAGTCTGCCTTCCCTGTCCATCGCCATGTGATAGGCGGAGACGCTCGGCTCCAGCGTCGCATGCACAAAGATGCGGCGCTCCGGGTCAATTTTGAAAATCGTCCCGCTGCGGTCGCCGACGAACAGGTTGCCCTCGCTGTCGAATACCGCTCCTGTCGCGACGCCCATTCCCTCGGCATAAGTGCTCGTCTCCCCGGACTCATCCACCCGGTACACCGTGCCCTCGGCGCGCGAAGTCACAAACAGTTCGCCTGCCGGGCTGAAGGCCAGGCCGGTTGCATTCAGAATCCCGCTCACAAACGGTGTTCCTCGCCCGTCCGGGCTGACCCGGACCACGGAAACCGGTGTCTGTTTGCCCCTTTGCCCGGAGATCGTCGCGTAGATCATCCCTGAACGGCTCACCGCCGGGTTGGTCACCGGGTGAAGTCCGTCGCTCAGTTGCCGGGCCACGCGCAGCGGGGCAGAGCCCACCCCGCCCGATGCGTTGCGCACTTCCACCAGTCCCGTCCTGGCTTCCGTGGGAACCCGCAGTGTCAGACGTCCTGGCCGGCTCATCTGCACGTGGGCCGGTTCGCCATCCACCGTCACTGCCGGAGGACCAGCGTCGTCTCCCTCAAGTTGCGGGCCAAGGTGCGCGCCCATCAATTCCACTTCGCCCAGCGGCAGAGCCGCGGCTGGATCCAGTTCGTCAATGCGCGGCGCTGGTTGAGTTTCACCGCCGAAGAGATTTCGAGTGCGCGTCATAGCTAACCTGCTTGCTGTTGCTTCATAGCCTGCCTGTTACGCCTTCAAAAGATAACCATGTGATGCTGCAAAAACTCATTCTTGACGAGATGCAGCAGGGCCATTACCCCCAAAGCATACAACCCCGCCGCCACGTCGTCGAAGATTATGCCCCAGCCCTCCGGCAGCCGCTCCAGACGCCGAATTCCCAGCGGCTTGGTGATATCGAAGAGGCGAAACAGCACCAGTGCCGCCACCGCGTTCTTCCAATCGGCGTGCCAGCCCAGCAAGGCGATCCACTGTCCGGCCACCTCGTCGATCACCACAAAACCCGGGTCCTCGCGTCCAGACTCGCGCGCCGCGATGGTGGCTGCGGGAACGCCCAGGCCAATCGCCAGCGCGATGCCCGCCAGCAGCAGCCAGAGCATCATTTGCGGCGATGGGTGCACCCCCCATGCCACCGCGGACCACACCAGCACCGCCGCCACCGAACCCCATGTGCCCGGCCCCGGCTTCCCCAGGCCCGCGCCGAAGAAAGTGGCCACCGTCCAAGCCCAGAGCGTCTTCTTCCCCGTAGGAGCTGCCAATGAGCCGCTTGAAGAATGGCCCTTCAATTTCGAACTCTCACCCATGCAAACGTCCTGTCATCTGAACCGCGCTACATGATGCTGTAATCCTGAGCTGAGCCGAAGGGGACCTGCTGTTACCTCTCCTCAAGACTCAGCGAACCTCCGAAGCAGGACACTAGGATTCCCTGTCTCGGCCCGTCAATCCGCCCAGATCATCCAGCACCTCGGGGTCCAGTACCGGCGAGCTGATCTTGTAAACCCCCATGGCCCACTTGCCGAGGTCGATCTTGCGGCAACGATCGCTGCAGAATGGAAAGTCTTCGTCTTTGGGCTGCACCAGTTCCTTGCAGGTGGGGCAGCGCAACAAGTTGAGCGTCTTTTTCCTGGTCGCCATCGATTCAATCCTTGCTGACGCGGGCAATTGAAGTAGCGTCAGCCCATGTCAATCTTACAAGGTTCAACATCCGGATGAATTCCGCGCCGCGCTGCTCGAAAATCACGATCGGGAGAATCTTGCCTTTGGAGGGCAGGTGGCGGTTGTCACAGGACGTTCACACTCCGGCTGTGATAGGATTCGCCCTTCAAGAGATAGACGCCCTGCGGATGAATCTTCTTTTGAGCCGCCGGACGCCTGCCGGGGTCCCTGCAGATGGACGAATTAGACGGCAGACCGGGACACGTGGCCCCACAACTCGGCCAGTTGAGCGCCCCTTCCGACGCTCCCGTAGAGTCCCTGTCCCCACTCCAGTCGCAGTCATTGCCTGCTCCGCCCATGCAAGACACGGCAGCGCTTGCCTTTACGCCCCTCGGGCTTCGCCTTTATGGCGCAAACTGGACCAATCTGTTAATCCGCTCCTACACGGCGCCAACGCTCCACGCCCCACCCTTGAAACCCAGGCCTTCGCGCCCTCCCAGAAATGCAGTCTGTTTTGGAGCCCGCTCCGCGTCCGCGGTCGTGCCATCCCTGCCGGTGGTCGCGGCACTTGGGCCAGCCCCGGGCGAGCGCGAACGTCTTCATATCGCCTATCCCGCCGCCCTGCTGCCCCCATGGGAAGTCGGCGTGTCGATCGGTTCTGTCTCAACTCAGTTCGTAATCGAGGAGAATGCAAATGAAAACGTACCAGGGAAGTGAGATCCGCAACGTAGCTGTAGTCGGGCATGCGCACTGCGGCAAAACCACGCTGATTGCTGCCATGTTGCATGCCGCTAAAATGACGCCCACCCAGGGCCGGGTCGAGGATGGCTCGGCGGTCACCGCGTACGACGAAGAAGAAGTTTCCCGCGGCATTACCATGCAGAATGCCGTTGCCTATGCCGAGTGGCAGGGCGTCAAAATCAATCTCATCGACACTCCGGGCTTCCACATGTTCTCGCACGAGGCCAAGGCGGCCATGCTTCCCGCCGAAGCCGCGCTCTTCGTGGTCAACGCCCAGAACGGTGTCGAGGCGGTTACCGAACGCCTCTGGCGTCACGCCGACGAAATCGGCATTCCCCGCGTTGTGCTCGTCAACCAGATGGACCACCCCAAAGCCGGTGGCGGAGGCGGACTGAGCGCTCTGATCGACGATCTGCACGAGCGCTGGGGCCGCAATTGTGTCCCCGTCCAGTTGCCCATCTCCGACGCCAGCGGATTCCACGGCATTGTCGACCTGGTCACCATGGATGCCTACCTCTATACCCCCGGCGGCGATGGCCGCGGCAAGGTCACCAGCGAGATTCCCGCCAGCGTTGCCGGCCCAGCCAAAGCCGCCCACGAAGCCCTGGTCGAACTCGTCGCCGAAGGCAAGGACGAGTTGATGGAAGAGTACTTCGAGAAGGGAACCATCCCCGAAGAGCACCTCATTTCCGCTCTCCACGAAGCCATTCGCGAAGACCGCATCTTCCCGGTTCTCTTCAGCAGCGGCCTCGCCAACATGGCCATGGATCACCTGCTCGACTTCATCAAGATCTACACTCCCGCGCCCGTCGAGCGGAATCCCATCGCCGTGCATACTCCGGTTGCCCAGGCCGTCGCCGCCTCGTCCGAGGAGGCTACCGGCGCAGACCTGGCCTACCGCAAGATCGACGACGCCGATCCTGCCGCCCTGCTGGTCTTCAAGACCATGACCGACCCCTTCAGCGGCCGCATCACCTTCTTTAAGGTCCTCAGCGGTGTCATCCGCAACGATGCGACATTGGAAAACTACATCCGCGGCACACAGGAAAAGCTCTCCCACCTCAGCGTCATGCAAGGCCGCAAGCCAACCGATGTGGCCGAACTGCACGCCGGCGACATCGGTGCGGTCGCCAAGCTCCGCGACACCTTTACCGGCGACGTCCTCGGCCAGAAGGGCGCGGATATCCGCGTCGATCTCGCCAAGCTCCCCGAGCCGGCCATGACCTACGCCATCGAGCCCAAGAGCCGCGCCGACGAGGACAAGCTCGCCCCCGCCATCCACAAGCTCATGGAAGAGGACCTGCTCATCCGCTTCTTCCGCGATCCCATGACCAACGAGTTCCTCATCGCCGGCGCGGGCCAGCAGCACATCGAGACCATCGTCAGCCGCCTCAAGAAGCGCTATCACGCCGAGGTCACCCTCAAGTCGCCCAAGGTTCCCTACCTCGAAACCATTCGCGGCAAGGCCGAGGCGCAGGGACGCCACAAGAAGCAATCCGGCGGCCACGGCCAGTTCGGCGATTGCAAGATCCGCATGGAACCCTTGCCTCGCGGAGCCGGCTTCGAGTTCGCCAGTGAAGTCTTCGGCGGCGCGATCCCGCGCAACTTCATCCCCGCGATTGAAAAGGGCATCGTCGAGACCGCCATCCGCGGCTTCCTCGCCGGATACCCGGTGGTCGACTTCAAAGCCACCGTCTACGACGGCAGCTATCACGACGTCGACTCCAACGAAATGTCCTTCAAAAAGGCCGGCCGCCTGGCCTTCCGCAAGGCGATGGAACTCTGCAAGCCCTGTCTTCTCGAGCCCATCATGAAGGTCGAGATCGAGGCTCCGGAGGAGTTTGCCGGAACCCTCATGGGCGACCTCAGCAGCCGCCGTGGCCGCGTGCAGGGCACCGACTCCCGTGGCCGCACCTCGGTCATCAACGCCCAGGTCCCCATGGCCGAAATGCTGACCTATGGAACCCTTCTAACTTCCATGACGCAGGGCAAGGGAAGTTACAGGATGGAAGTCGACCACTACGACATCGTCCCGCAGTTAGTGGCCGACAAGATCCTCGCCAACGCCAAGCAGCCCATCGACGAAGAAGAAGACTAGGCATTGCATGCAGCGGCCGCTCGCTGCCCGCTCGCACAGCGTTCGTGGCTTCCCGGGTCTCAAAACATCGAGGCCAGGGGAACCGCGAACTGCTCCTCAAAACCACTGTCATCCTGATATAAACGCTGTCATCCTGAGCGACCCTGAGCGCAGCGAATGGGGAGTCGAAGGACCTGCGGTTGTCTCTCGGATATCAAAACATCGAGGCCCGGGGCGCTCCGCACCTTCACAGAAGCCGTCATCCTCAATCTGTAATAACTGTCATCCTGGGCCGCAAACTCGCCGCGTCGAGTTACCGACGCTCTGAGTAAGCACAATCACCTCCCGTAGGGAGGAAGGATAATAGCCCAGCACAAGCGAAGCGTAGTGCTGGGATAAGGCCCGAAGAGAGTTCAAGCCCTGTAGGGGCGCTGCGAGAAATTCGCGGAATGAGTTGTTCATAGGAGCGAGCGCAGCGAGTCGAAGGACCTGCGGTTGCTTTTCGGATATCGGCATCACCAGCCAGTTGTATGCCCCAGGGCCCGAATCTTCGGCCCTGGGGTTTTCATTGCGTACACAATTGTGTATTCTTCCGGGATGAAAGAGAAATCTACCATCGTGCGACATACACTGAGTGAGATCAAAGCCCTGCGCGAACAAGGCCACGACAAGACCAGCCCGAATGCTCCCGCTGCGAAATCCCTCGGCGAGGAGTTCTGGAAGAGCGCCCGCCTCGTGGTTCCAGCCGGTAAAACCTCCGTTCACCTTCGCCTCGACAGCGATATAGTCGACTGGTTCAAATCCCACGGCAAGGGCCACCTGACCCGCATGAATGCGGTGCTGCGCAGCTACGTCGAAGCGCAAAAACACTCGGCGTAATCGTCGAGTGCTGGCGGGTGGCCCACCCATAAGCGCTAAGATAAGAAATCGATTTGGCGGGGCCCACCCTAGAACCAGCTAAAGAGGCGGGTGCCCCATCCTTTCGCGCTCTTGGCGAAAGGGTGGGAGGGCACAAACCTCGACCGCCCATCTCCAATTTCCAACCACCCCATTATTGCCCTCATCCAGCCGCAAGGCACTTCACAAACCCCTGCGCTCCATACTCCAGAATCCTCGCATCGGCGGTAATCAGCGTTGCGTCCAGATGCCGAGCGGTCGCCAGCAGAATCCGGTCCGCCGGGTCGGGGTGAGCCTCCCAGGGCAGCCGCGTACTGGCCACGGCGATGGCGGGCGAAAGCGGCTCCAGCCTGAGCCTTCCATTCGCCACCAGCATGGCAATCTCCCAAGGCGTGATCGCCGAAACAAAGAGCGCGTCAACGTCGGCAGCCTGCTGGATCCGGGTGTGTACGCCCTCGCCGATCCGTTCGGTGCCCTCCAGCAGCCAGACCAGAATTTGCGTGTCGAGCAGAATCCTCATCCTTGCGCCGCTTGCCATTCGTTCTCCAGCGGCGAAACAATATCCCCCTCAAAGAGGACGCTGCCTTTCAACGCTCCCCTCAGTTTGACCGCCGGTGGCATGGGCACCACCATGGCCACAGCCTTGCCGAATTTGGTAATCACCGGCGGCTCGCGTTTGGCGGCAACCTCATCCAGCAGTTGCAGGCACTTCATCTTGAACTCACCCGCTCCCATCGAGGCCATCCGGGCACTCCATTCATGGTTATTGACTATGGTCGTATTTTGGGCGGAGAATTCGTCAACCGTCAACAGTGAAGCCCACTGGCATCATGGCGCGTAAGCGACGTCCGCCTGGACGGCTAGTCCTTGCAGATAATTACGTGTTTCCGGCGCACACTCTCAGATGCGGAGAAAGCTGCGGCTTAACTTCCGCCCAGGAGAAAACGCCATGACCCTCGCCATCATCCCGCCAGCCAGCATCGTGGATACGCCCTCCAACCAACAGAACCCCGCCGTAGCCCGCTGCCGCGAAGCCTGGGACACCGCCTACCAAACTCATGCACTCAAGTGCAAATCCGAATCCGCCTGTGGACGCGTTGCCAAAAAAGCTTTCCTCCACGCCATGCCCCAGCTCTCCGGCTATCAGAACATCTGCGACTACATCGCATGTGTGGGATACGCAATGACCAACAGCATCTTGTATCTGGATTCCGGCGGAAAGCTCCTCTACGCCGCCCAAGTCGCCCTCAGCACCGTTTCCAAGAAGCCCAAAACCTAGCCCGCGACGCCGGCGGAAGGCCCTCCCCCTACCCCTCTCCCCCCTCTTTCACCGCATCTCACAGAAAACAGGCATGTTATACCACAAAAAGTCACTCATATGCACTGAAATCAAAGGACTTGCTATTTACAAATTCACGCAGATACCTCTGACTGAATCCGAATTCGTGATACAGTTCGGTCGTTCTCGAAATCGGCAAACTCCCAGGCCCGAAACTCCGGATCGGGGTGCCCTGCATAGAAGCTATTGGCTCAATTTCATCTTCCGTTGAGCCGTTTTCCATAACTACAGCGAAACCGGAGTTGGTGTATCCCGGAAGCACTACACCGAAGTCGACGCGACCATCAGGGAGCGGCGACCTGGCAAGAAACTGACCGGGACACTGGGACTATGGTTTCGCTCAAGTTCCAAGGAGATCTCATGAACCGTCCCTTCGGAGTGGTTTTCTCTGCCATCATTCTCCTGCTGCTCTCGCTGCTTCAGCTGCTGTTGGCCTTCGGAACGGCGGTCAGCGGCGCCGTTCTGCCCATGCACTCGGCCGCGCGCAGCCTTCCCGGCGCGCCTCCGCCACCCCCAATGCCCACCTGGTTGCCCATCTTCATGTATGTCCTCTGCGCGTTCTTTCTCGCGCTGGCGGCATGGGGAATCGCTACCGCCGTGGGGCTTTTCCGGTTACGCAACTGGGCGCGCTATTCCGTTCTGGTCATTGGCGGCGGATTGGCCTTGATCGGCTTCGTTTCCGCGATCACTACCGGGCTCTTGACTCTGGTTCCCCTCCCGATCGCTTCCACCGTCGATGCCTCTCAAGCCCATGCCATACAGGCGATGACCAAGGTCGTCTTCGGGGCCGTCGCATTCTTTTATGCACTCATTTTTGCCGTGGGTGTTTCGTGGCTCATCTATTTCAACCGCAGGAAGGTGCGCGAAGTGTTTGCAACCGCGGCCAATCAAGTTCACAGTCTGGCCGGGGACGTGGCGTCCAGCGCTGGTCAGGTTTTGCCAGCGCTCGATCTTTCGAGTCCTCGTCCATTCCTGATCTCTGTGCTTGCCGTGCTCAGCATGATCGGTGCGGGCTGCTGTCTGCTGATGGCCCTCCTTCCAATACCGGGAGCGATCTTCGGACTGATTCTGTACGGCTGGCAGAAGACGGCGCTGTATCTCGTCTGCGCGTTGTTGCAGGCGGCGATTGGAACCGGACTTTGGCGGTTGCGGGAGTGGGGACGATTGCTGGCGTTCGGCATGATGGCCATCGGTGTGGCTCAAAGCCTGGTTTATGTTCTGCGTCCTTCGCTGATGCTGAGATACAGCGCGGAGATGAACCAGAAGCTGGTTCCCGCGCAACCGCAGTTACCCGATCGGTTTCAGACCATGATGTACAGCACATCGTTTGGAGTTTCGCTCTTGATCTGCATCGCGATGGCGGCCATTTTGATTTATTACCGCTCAGCTTTCCAGCGCCCGTCGGATCAGATCCTCCCGCAGCCCCCGGCCCTTCCATAGTCGGCGGCGCGCCATCGTTGCACGTATAGCAGGATTGTCCCCGCACCGCAGGTAATGCTGGAACTATCCGGCTGTCGGCCGCGTATGGAAGGACAGGCGCGGGGTACGTGTGTGCCCGGCGCGGAACGAGGCACAAGAAAGAGGCACGTATGAAGCGAATTTCGATCGCAGTTTTCTTCGGTCTGGTGGCAGGCGCAATCTGTGCATCCGGGGCATTCTATGGACACTTGCTGAAGTTCTCGGTCGTGACCCTGATCTTTATTCTGTTGAACCGCGCGGTGATGGGCTTTGTAATCGGCATTTCCGGATTGAAGCTGCACTGGGCCTGGAACGGAATCGTGCTGGGAATCGCGGTTGGCTCCGTTTTCTCTTACTTTATGTTCATGACCAACGGGCCGGGGCCCCTGCCGGTGGTGAATTTCTTCGTCAACGGGCTCTTCGGGCTGATGATTGAGTTCTTCACCACAGTGGTCTTCAAACAACCGGCGCATCGGCCCGCACTGGGCAAAATTGCTTCCAAGGCCGCGTAGACTGGGATCTACGCTGCGCGGGCCCATGACACTGGACGCTATAGCGGTTCCAGGAATTGTGTACCTCGAAGCCCATACCTTCAAGTCGACGCGAGCCCCGGCGCGCGGCGACCGTGAAAGAGGCCAGATAGGGTATAGCTTTCCTGGAACCGCTCTGAGGGAGGGCGCAAAGGGCTGTATCTCGCAGCCTTCTACGAATTGTCTCTCCCGAGTCCATAATTACTGGACGATGCACACAACCCGGCAACCCGCAGTGCGAGCACGCCCCGGTTTCGCCACTGCCAGGACGACTGCATGGCGCAACGCGAGCTGTATATCGATCGAATCCGAGTGGTGATGACCGCACTGGTGGTGGTTTTTCACACGTCAATTGTTTATGGTGCTTCCGGTGGCTGGTTCTATCACGAGGTCCAACCCTCCGCAGCCCCGTCCAGCCTGTTACTCACCCTGTTCACGGCCACGAACCAGGCCTATTTCATGGGCTTCTTCTTTCTGTTGGCGGGTTACTTCACACCGCCGTCGCTGGAGCGCAAGGGCTATGCGCATTTCCTGGGCGACCGTTTTCTGCGTCTGGGGCTGCCGCTGCTGGCCTTCGGACTCCTGCTTGGCCCGCTGACCGCAGGAATGGTCAATGCTGTCACCGGGGATGGATTCTGGCCCTGCATCCGTTGGTTGTGGAATCACAAGCGTTTCATCAACGGGCCGCTGTGGTTCACGCAGGCATTGCTGATGATGAGCCTGGCCTACTGCGGCTGGCGGGCGGTCTTTGGTTCACCCCTGGGCAATGCGGGCGCTTCGCTCGGCAATGTGCAGCGCGAGGCCCGGCCAGTGCCGCGCTACGGCTGGTGGCTGCTGAGCGCTATTGTTGTGGGAGTTGCTGCGCTGGCCATCCGGCAATTCGCTCCTACAGGCAAAGACGTCATCGGCCTGCAATTGGGCTACTTTTCAAGTTACATCTATCTTTTCGCGCTGGGCATTGCCGCCTGGCGATTCGACTGGATGCGTCAGCTCAACTGGAAGCAGGCGAGGCCGTGGGCAGTGACCGCGATAGTGGCTTGGCCTGCGCTGCCGGTCACGATTGCCCTGGCGATGAAGGCGATCAAGGCGGGCACAGCCAATTTCAGCGGCGGGCTGTCGTGGCCCGCAATCGTGTATGCCTTTTGGGAGCCGTTCGTGGCCTGGGGCATCATTGCCGCGTTGATCCTCGTCTTCCGCGAGCGGATGAACCAGCCCTCCGCGTTGTGGAGTTGGCTGGGCCGCCGCGCCTATGCGGTGTACATCATCCACCCTCCGGTTCTGGTGGGCGTGTGCCTGCTGCTGCGCGGATGGGTTGCGCCCGCGCTGGTCAAATTCGGCGTCTGCGGCCTGCTCGCGGTTATCGCCTGCTGGCTCATCGCTGACCCGCTGGTGCGGCTGCCCGGAGTGCGGAGGGTCATTTAGAGGCAGCGAACAGAGCAAAGGCGGGAATAGGGAATAGGGAATAGGGAATAGGGAGTAGGGAATAGGGAGTAGAAAACGCGAACAGCCGACGTGGCCTCAAGAGGCTTCGTCTGTTCAGCAGCCACCCAGCTCATCCGGCAAGTCCAACAATGCAAGCCGGGAGCTTCACTCCTGCCTCGGCGCTGGGGTCTACTCCCTATTCCCTAATCTCTACTCCCTGTTTTTCTGATCCCTGTTCCCTGATCCCTGTTCCCTGTCTTTTCAGGAACCTTCCCGCCCGCCCAAGCGTCCAAAGAACTGAAGCGATCTGCGAGAATGAGAGTAGTGAAAAGCACGCCTGCATCCGCGCTGCGGACCCATCTGCCCGTTTTTTTCTCCCTCCTGCTGCTGGCGGCCGGAGTACCCACCCTGCGCGCCCAGTCGCCCAACCCCACCTCGGCCGCCAATCCGTTCTTCGGCAGCATCCTGGCGCGCCCGGCCACCGGCGAGACGCTGAAGCTCTCGCTGGACGAGTCCGTGCGCATGGGTCTGGAAAACAACCTGGGCCTGAAGCAGGCCGAGAACGACGAAAAGTCCATCCAGGGCCAGAAGAACCAGGCTCTGCAGAACTTTTTGCCCACCCTGACCTTCAACGGCGATTTCGGCGTTCATCAGCACAACCTGGCCGCTCTGGGCTTTGGCCCCGGCGTCATCAGCCAGTTCGCCAGCCTGTTTCCGGGCGGTAAAATGCCGGCCGGCATGTCGTATATCACCCGCGATGAACTCACCGAGGGCCAGATCAAGTTCGGCCAGATGCTCTTTTCCGGCCCGGTGATTGCCGCCTGGAAGGCCGCCGGAGCCGCCGAGAATGTGGCCCACTTTGCCCGCACTTCGGCGCGCGGAGAAGTGGTGCAGCAGGTCGCCTCGGCATATCTGCACGCCGTTGCCGCCGCCAGCGAGGTGGACAACGCCACAGCCCTGGAGGCTGCGGACAAGCTGCTGCTGAGCCAGGCGCACGAGGCGCACGAGGCAGGCGTTGCGGCGAACTTGGACGAGTTGCGCGCGCGCGTCCAACTGCAGGCGCAGCAGCAAGCCCTGATTGCCGCGCAAAACGCTTTGGAAAAGGATCTGATCCTGCTCAAGCGCGAGATCGGCATCGATCCTGGACAACAGGTCGCCCTGACGGACCCGGCGCCCTATGCCGACCTCGCCGTGCAGACCCCGGACAACGTTCGCAAAGTGGCCTACCAGAACCGCCAGGACTATCGGAAGCTGCAGAATCAGGCCATCGAGATGAAGTCCATACAGCTGGCCTACCGCAGCCAGCGGCTGCCCAGCCTCAGTTTTGGCGGATACTGGGGTGTCAGCCAGGTGAACGGGGCCGGAGCCCACGGGAACTTTGTGGCCCAGGGCAACCTGAGCGTTCCACTCTTCCGCGAGGCGCGGCTGCGCGGCGATATCGAGTCGGCGCAGGCGCAGTCGAACGGAGTGGCGGACCAACTGGCCGACTTGCGCAACCAAATTGATCTTCAAGTTCGCTCGGCGCTGCTGGACGTTGACGCAACCACCAAACTCGTCGAGGTTGCGCGGTCGAACGTGGAATTGGCCACCCGCACCGTGGCCGACGAAACCGACCGCGTGAAGGCCGGAGTGGACGACAACCTGCCGCTGGTGGAAGCCCAGTCCAGCCTTGCCGCGGCGCAATCCAATCTAGTCGAAAGCCTGTACCAGTACAACCTTAGCAAGCTGGTGCTGGCCCGCTCTGCGGGCATCCTCGAAATGCAGTACAAGGCGTATCTGGGAAACTGATTCCTTGCGATTCCTGGGGTTGCGATTCCTGGAATTGAGCGGAACCCCGCTTCCCATTGCGCGCGGTCGCGGAGAAGCGCCGAGACAGGGTCGCAGGTTCATAGGAAAACCTCTTTCACAAAGGGGTCCTCGTTTGCTAGGCTTTCTCCGCCATGAAACGCATCGAGTTCTGGGTTCTATCCTTCCTGCTGCTCGCCGTCTTGCCGGTTTTTTCCGCCGACAAAAAATCCCCCTCGATTCAAGAGCTGAAGCAGACACTCGCCCAGCTCCAGCAGTCTCACAAGTCTGACGAGGACGTAGCCACAGCCCTCAAGAACATCACCCTCCGCGAGCAGCTCGACCAGGCCACGATGACCAGCCTTGGCGAGTTCCTTCCCGGCCCGCTCTCCACCGAGCAGATTTACGTCCTGCAAGGCCGCTCCGCCTTCCTTCCGCCGCCCTCCGACTCCCCTGTGCCGCCGGCTCCTGACCTTGCCACGCAAAAGGTCATCCTCGGCAAAACGGTCGATTATGTCACCAAGACCCTCGCCCAGTCGCCCCGTGTGACAGCAACCAGGACATCCGCCCGCTTTCAGGACGGGGCCGCGGACAGCCACGTCACCAACCTCGCCGCAGGCAACCGCATGACCGGCGCAAACAGCGCGATCTTCGACCCAGCCAATCTGAATATGCGCTACCTGGGTCCGCACTCGACCTCCGTTGAAAACGAGCACGGGGTGGAAAAGGCAGTGGCCGAGAATGCCAAAACGGCCTGGGGCGCGAACGGCGAGGTCTCCGAGGGCGGCGCAAGCCCGCTGCTGAGTGTCATCCTCACGGAAGCTGCCGCCGCCAACAAGCTCAACTTCCTTCGCTGGGAACTTATCGACGGCAGGCAGATCGCCGTCTTCGCCTTTGCCGTCGACAAGAAAAAGGGCCGATACACCGTCGAGTACTGCTGTTTCCCCTCCACCAACACCCAGGGAAGTCTCAGCAACCGCATGAGCAACGCCGACTCCGGTTTTGTCACCAGCTGGGAGCCTTTCAAAACCGCGGCCGGATATCATGGCGAACTCTTCGTCGATCCCGACTCCGGTGTTGTCGTCCGCCTGAACACGCACGCCGATCTCAAACCCTCCGACTCCGTTCATCGGGAAGACGCGCGTATCGATTACGGCCCAGTCGTGCTCGATGGCAAAACCTGGTTCCTGCCAGCCGCGGGCTTTTCGTTCAACGAGGTTGTTCCCTACGGCGATAACTACACCCATCGCGTCTCTGTGCGGCACACGCTGTTCTCCATCCTTTACAAGGACTACCAACTGGTGGAACCAGCCGCGAAATAGCTCACTCCGGCAACCACCGCGTGCCCGGCCGAGCGGGAGCGCCTGCGCCGCGTTGCACCGGCAAGGCGGCGGGGCGTATGGTTAACGCGTGAAATTCCAACGTTCTAGCGGTATTTTGTTGCATTGCACTTCTCTGCCGGGCCGGTATGGCATCGGCGATTTCGGGCCGTGCGCGTACGAGTTTGCCGATTTTCTGGCCGCTTCAGGACAGAAGCTCTGGCAGGTTCTGCCTCTCAATCCAACCGGGTACGGGGACTCGCCGTACCAATGCTTTTCCGCCTTTGCCGGCAACCCCATGCTGATCAGCCTGGAGCAGCTCGTCGACGAAGGCCTGCTGGCCCAGGCTGACCTGGTCGGCGCACCGGATTTTCCGCCCGACACGGTGGATTTCGGCGCGGTCATTCCTTTCAAAACCAAAGCCCTGCGACTGGCTGCCGAGCGTTTCTTCGCGCAGCCGGCACACCCGCGCAAGCCGGAGTTCGAGGCCTTCTGCGCCGAAGCAGCGCCGTGGCTGGAGGACTTTGTTCTCTTCATGGCCGTCAAGGGAGCGCACGGCGGCGTGGCCTGGACGGATTGGGCGCCGGCGATCCGCGACCGCAATCCTGAAGCAATAAACGCGTGGCGCGAGCGGCTGGCCAACGAGATGAACAACCTCCGTTTCTGGCAATTCGAGTTCTTCCGGCAGTGGAATGCGCTAAAGAGTTACTGTCACAAGCGCGCGATTCGCATGATGGGCGACATTCCCATCTACGTGGCGCACGACAGCGCGGATGTGTGGGCGCGGCCCGAGGTTTTCTACCTGGAGGAGTCGGGCAAGCCGACGGTGATCTCCGGCGTGCCGCCCGACTACTTCAGCGCGACGGGGCAGTGCTGGGGCAATCCCATATACCGCTGGGACCGGATGCAGGCGGACGGTTTTCAGTGGTGGATCGACCGCTTCCGGGGGACCTTCCGGCTCTTTGACCAGGTGCGTCTGGATCATTTCCGCGGCTTCGAGGCGTACTGGGAGATTCCCGGCACCGAGACCACGGCGGTGAACGGACGCTGGGTGAAGGCGCCTGGGATGGCGTTGTTGGAGGCGCTGATGAAGGCCTTCGGTGAGTTGCCCATCGTGGCCGAGAATCTGGGCGTGATTACCGAGCCGGTGGAAGCGATGCGGGCGCGCTTCGAACTGCCGGGGATGGCGATTCTGCAATTTGCCTTCGGCATCGACGAGCAGGCGCCCAGCTTCCGGCCGCACAATTACACCCGCGATCTGGTGGCCTACACAGGCGGGCACGATAACACCACCGCAGTGGGCTGGTGGAACAGTGGAGCCGGGGCCGACAGCACGCGCACCGCCGAGGACGTGGAGAAGGAACGCGCATTGGCCCGCGCCTACCTGAATTTCGGCGACGCGGACGAGATCAACTGGGTTCTGATCCGCGCCGCCGAGGCGTCGATTGCCGACACGGTGATTCTGCCTTTGCAGGATGTGCTGGGGCTGGACGGCCGCGCGCGCATGAACCTTCCCGGATCGATGGGCGGCAACTGGAAGTGGCGCGCTCGGCCCTGCGCTTGGACCGCGGAGATGAGCGCGCGGCTGAAGGAAATGGCCACCCTGTACGACCGTTAGCCCGCCGTGCTCCCTGCCGGCGGGGAGGAATCGCAATTGAATTTGAAATGGGGAGAGAGAACTGAATTGAAAGGGCACGGCTTTAGCCGTGCCGAAAGCGAGGACTCAAAAGTACCGGCTTTAGCCGCCGAGGGAAGGGGTTCGCCTTCATATCGATCCCTCTGTGGCTGAAGCCCAGGATTTTCCCATTGCATCTGCGGCACGGCCAAAGCCGTGCCCCTTCAAAACCACTCACTCCAATCCAATTACGGTTGCCCCTCCTGCCGACGCCTTTTCACTGGCGCAAGCACGGGAAACCTCAATAGTATTCAAGGGCCGGTTCCATCGCACACAACGGGACACAGATTCCGCAAACGTGCGTGCGCTGGAAAGACGGCAGCCCGCAGCGACAGACCGCTCCGGGGGCAGATCCATCGTTGCAATGTTTTGGTGAACGCATTGAGCCGTAACACAACCTGCATAACAGCAGAGAGGATCGAATGAACAAACCTCCGAAGAGTTTTTGGCAAATCTGGAACCTGAGTTTCGGTTTCCTGGGCATCCAGTTTGGCTGGGGCCTGCAGATGGCCAACATGAGCGCAATCTACGAGTTTCTGGGCGCGAAAGCGGACCAGATACCCATCCTTTGGTTGGCGGCGCCGCTCACCGGACTTCTGGTGCAGCCGATCATCGGCCGGATGAGCGACCGCACCTGGGGCAAACTGGGCCGGCGCAGGCCTTACTTCCTGGTGGGCGCGCTGCTGAGTTCGGCAGCGCTGATCCTGATGCCGCACTCCTCATCTCTCTGGATGGCGGCGGGCCTTCTCTGGGTGATGGACGCCTCCATCAACACCAGCATGGTTCCCTATCGCGCCTTCGTCTCCGACGTGCTGCCGGAAGAACAGCGGACTGCGGGCTTCGCCATGCAGAGCCTCTTCATCGGTCTCGGTGCGGTAATCGCCTCGGCGCTCCCCTTTCTGATCGTCAACGTCTTCCACCTGCACGACGGTGGGACCGGGAATGCGATTCCCTTCAGCGTGCGCTTCTCCTTCCACGTGGGCGCGGTCGCCTTCATGGTTGCAGTATTGTGGACGGTCTTCACCACCAAGGAGTATCCGCCCGACAATATTGAAGAGTTCAAGCGGGCCACCAAAGAACACGCGGGTCTGGGCGCAACGGTGCGGGAGCTCCTGGGCGCCATTGTCCAGATGCCCACCACCATGCGGCAACTGGCGTGGGTGCAACTGGCCACCTGGCTGGGCCTGTTCTGCATCTTTCTTTACTTCCCGGTGGCCGTGGCCCACAACGTCTTCGGGGCCGCCGACACGCACTCGCCGCAGTACACCGCGGGCATCGAGTGGGCCGGGCTGTGCGCGGGCATGTATAACGGCGTCTGCTTCGGCTTCTCCTTCATTCTGCCCTGGGTGGCCAAGAAGCTGGGAAGAAAGCTGACCCACAGCCTTTGCCTGGTTTGCGGCGGGCTGGGACTGCTCTCGGTGGCCATGATCCACAACAAGTTCCTGCTGCTGTTCTCCATGACCGGGGTGGGCATTGCGTGGGCCAGCACGTTGGCCATGCCGTTCGCCATTCTGGCCGGCTCGCTGCCGGAGGAGAAGAGCGGCACCTACATGGGCATCTTCAACTTCTTCATCGTGCTGCCGGAGATCATCGCGGCGCTCTTCTTTGGCTGGGTGATGGGTCATCTGCTGCACGACAACCGCGTGGAGGCGCTGGTGGTGGGCGGAGTCTTCTTCCTGCTGGCCTCGCTGCTCATGCTCCGGGTCTACGATCCAAGCGACCCGCGGCGCGGTTGGTCGTCGATGGCGTAGTAAATTGGCTTGTCAAGCTTCTGGAGTGCGGCACTAAAGACTGCGGAAAAACTCAAATCCGTTTGGCTTTGTATCAGGGCACGACTTTAGTCGTGCCGATAAGGCCAATAGAATGAGTCATGGGCTTTAGCCCCTGAGGAGCATGTTTCGGGATTCTCCGTGAAATGCAGCCCTTTCTCGCAGCCTATCGAGCCCGCTCCAGGGGCCTATCAAGGATAGATTGGCCCCCAGTTTTCCAATGAATGACCTGCTTTAACGATTGGAGATCAGAGATGGCGAATGCATTTGGCCGGGACATTCTTATTCAGGCGCCGGATCCAAGACAAACGGCGCAATTCTATGTCCAACAATTGGGGTTTTCGATTACCGCTGACGAGCCTCATATGGTGAGCCTCGAAGGGGCGAAGATCAATCTGTACATCGAGCGCGGGCCGACGCTGGGACCGGTGCTGGAAGTGACGGTCGAAGACGTGAAGGAAGCGAAGGCGCGGCTGGTCGGGAATGGCTGCATCGTGGTCAAGGATGAGCCGGAGTTTCCCCGGTGCTATGTGCAGGATCCTTTTGGTTTGACTTACAACCTGTACTGCGCCAAGCCGGGCGCATGATGCACGCTGTGCGCGCAAACAATTGATGTTCGACGGGGATTCAAAATGAGAACGATGGTGCTGCTTGGCTGTTTGGCTGCCGCGGCGGTTTCCGGGTCGGCATTGGACCGCGTCACGGTGGACCAGCTTGAGCAGCGCGTGGCTGCCGATCATAGCCGCGGCGGCAAGGATCTGGCTCATCGAGACCAGGATCTGGCTCATCGCCTGCAGAAACTGGAATTGACCCAGCGGCTGAGCACGGCACGGCTGAAGAAGCTGGAAGCCTCCCTGCCCGGGCCAGAGTCGCGCAATGCGCTGATGGCGGTGGCGGATGTTTCCGTCGTTCTGGACCCGCCAGCCAATGAAATCCTGACAGACGCCGCGCCCACAAAGGCCGAGCAGCAGCAGATGCTGGAGCGTGCGCCGGAGGCATCGGCCCCCTCTTCCGTCGACCGGATGCCGGAATTCGATGCCACGATGAAGCTGACCCGCTTCCGCAATTTGAAATACATGACCAGCGACCATTCGGAGCCGGTTCCATTGCTCTTGCCCGTCCCGCGGGCGCTCGACAGCGACTCGGATGCGGTGACGCACAGGGAAGGCCGGTTGATCGTTACCCATACCAGCCAGAGCTGGGTTCCGAACGAATCGCTGAAGACCGGGGTTGAAAACTGGGACGGGTTGTACACAGTAATGGCCAACGTGCTTCAAGACATGCGAGGCGCTCAGCCGGATTGGGTGGGTTGGGAGCAGGGGCCAACAGGCAAGGTGGCGGTTTTCCGCTTTGCGGTGGACCAGAATCACGCGCATTTCCCGCTACGCAGCGTCATGGATCCTACGCCCAAGCTGGGCTTCGACGGGCACCCAGGCTATCGCGCCGAGGTTGCGCTGGACCCGGCAACCGGCGCGGTACAGCGATTCGTGCTGCACGCAGCGATCGCGCCCGGGCAGCATCTTTTGCGCGCCGACGTGGTGGTGGAGTTTGCTCCGGCCGCTGTGGACGGCAAGTCGTTCCTGTGCCCTCAAAGGGCAATCACCATCGGCGTTTCGCAGTCGCTTCTGGTCGGCTGGAACGTGAACCTCGTGGCTTTTGGCGCAACCGGATCCTTTGACTCGCATTTAAGCGAGGACATTCGTCCCCTGACGGACCTGACCGACGTGGAATTCGTAGACTATCGGCTGGGACAATCGAAGCCGCCCATCGTGGTCAACCCGGCGTTCTTGGAAGCAGCCATTCAAGCCAGGGGCGAGCGCGTCCATGCGGAGCAACTGGAGAAGACCGTCGCGGACCTTCACGGGCTGGACGACCGCGAGGCAGCCGAGCGGCTGGAGAAGCTGGACTTGACACAGCGGCTGACGGCCGAGCGCTGCAAACGCATGCGCGACCAGTTGCCGGGAAAGGCATCCGTAGACGCCCTGCTGGCGATCTGCGACGAGGCCGAATTTGGCGAACTGCCCGCGGCGGATCTGGCCGAAGGCGCGGCCCCCGATGCCCTGACGCAGGGCAAAATCGTCCTGGATGCCGTGGATTTTGTAGCCAGGGTGACGCACAAGATGCCCGACCTTCTTGCGACCCGGCAGTTGAGCCAGTTCGAGGATCTGCAGGTGGTGCACGGGGCTCCGCAACCGATAGAGGGCAAAGTCACGCCGGAGAGGAGAATTGCCAATTCCGCGGACCCGGTTCATTTCCGGGAGGGCAGGGAAGTGGTAGAAGCCCGCCCGAAATTCACGTATGGGAAGGCGCAGGCGAGCGGGCTGGATACATGGGGAACCTTCGGGCCGATTCTGGAGATCGTGATGGCCGATGCTCTGAAGGCGAAGATCGGATGGGGCCACTGGGAGAAAGGCCCGGTGGGACGGCTGGCTGTTTTCCGCTACGCCGTTCCGGAAGCCGACTCACACTTCAACGTGCGCTTCTGCTGCTATCTGGCAGAGGACGGCCTTCCGTCGAGTTATGCGACAACGCCCGGATACCATGGCGAACTGGCCATCGATCCGGAGACCGGCGCGGTTCTGCGACTGGTGCTGAAGGCAGACGTGCGCCAGGATGGGGCCACGCCTGTGGAGAAGGAGAAGAGCCCGCTCCTTCGCTCGGACGTGCTTGTGGAGTACGGCGCAGTGGACATTGCGGGCAAACAGTACATTGTTCCGCAGCGGGCCGTCTCCGTGATGACTTCCTGGACGCTCGGCGGGCAGGGACCGCTGAAGAAACCCATGTCCAGAGCCGAGGGCAAAAAGGCAGCACTGAAGGCGCTGGAGCTGATGGAGTTTTCGCGGGTGAACGCAATCAACGAAGCGGTGTTCCGCAACTACCACGTGTTCGAGACCGAAGTGAAACTGGTGGCGGACCCGGCGGACGCTGGAGCGGAGACGCCAAAGAAGTGAGGAAGCGCGCGAAAGAGCGTGTCCCTGCTTTCCCAGGTTCTCAAAGGAGAGAAACCTGGGGCACCAAAATTCACCGGATTGACTCACACCTCGGGACCGGGGCCACCCAGGATTATTGGCCGGGCCTGCCTATTTTTGGGTTTCCTTCGGCATTTCGGCACGCACTTTCATCGCCTCGCTCTGCACATAGTGGATAGCCCCGATGAAGGTATGCATGACATCGTCCAATGTCCGGCCCGGCGCCAGGGTGCAATCGCGGAACAGGTCGGTTTCCGGATTGGTGTCAATCTCCGGCGCGATACAGGTCAACAGCAATCCCTTCGCGTCGTTCACCGGGAACAGGTGACTCGCTGCGAGGGCGGGGGCAGTCTTGAAGATCTGCGCTTGTGGGTCCGGTGCGCTGCTCTTCGCTGTAATAGACGCCGAAGGAGTGGCAGCCTGCAGGTTTGCAAAGCTCAAGCAGCCCAGGAACATAAGAATGAAGACAACTCTTTTCATCGACCCCTCAATTCTCCGAATCAATATCGCGCTCGTAAATGAAGTATCGGCGGCAAATGCGATTTGCGCGGCGAAGAATTCATAGGAATCACAACAGCACGCCTGTATCGGGAAAGCGCGGAGTCCGCTGAGCTGTTTTGACCAACATCCTGGAGGAAAGGCGTTCGGCCTTGTATTCGGGTGCGCTGGGCTCGGTTGCGCGCTCTCGTGGTCTGACTGTGATCTGCGGGTCGCCCAGACTCGGTGGCGAACCAATCCTTTCAGAGACCTGAGGACGGCGGCAAGGCATTGCACAGGGCGAGAGCGAGCAAGGGGTACACCGTGCCGCTATAGGTGATGAACTGCCAGCCATCCCGGTTCAGCGACCGCGTCCACCATCGGCCGGAGGCGCGTTGGTTATTCATCAACCAGGAAACGCCGCGCTGAATTTGCGGATCGCTGGAGGGAACACCCGCCTTGCGCAGAGCGATGATCGCGAGGCCCGTCATGTGGCCGTCGCTGGGTGGATCGGAGAGTTCAAGCTCGGCGCGAAGTTTTGCGGCGCGATTGCCTTTTCCCCAATCCTCCGGCAACGCAAAGTTCCGCATCGACCATCCGCCATCCGCTCTCTGGTGGCCGCGGATCATCTGGATCAACTGCTTCTCACTCGCTGTGTCGAGCAGGCCGGGAAGCTCGGTTGCGGCCCAAAGCAAATCCGTGCGGTCGTAATCTGCTTGCATCTTGCGCTGTGCGCGCAGGTAGTTTTCGAGCAAGTTGATTTTGGCTTCCAGCGGCGTGCCGCGCTGCTGCGCCAGCCAGCCGGGCGCGTTGCCCACGGCCCGCGCCGCCACGGTGGCCAACTGATACCGGCTCGACTCCAGCGGCGGATTATTGTCGTCGCTGATGGTCCAATCTCCATCCTGACGCTGCAGCTTGAACATGATATCGAGAGCCTGCGCGGTCTCCGGCGACAAGCTGTGCGTTACATGCGCATCCCAGATGGCCAGCCCCGCCGCCACATAGACAGCCTGTGTGGAATCCAGTTCCGGGCGCATGTCTTTGGGATCTTCGGCCAACTCCGCCTGCAGCGTGGAGACGAAGAAATCGCGCTGCTGCGGATTGGGCGTGCCCAACTGCGCTGTAAGGAGCGGGCGCACCACCATGTAGGAGCCGTTGGTGTGGCAGGCCACGCATTTGCTCTCGGCAGTCCAGGCCACCGTGCCCGTCTCCATGTAGTCCCTGGCCAGCTTCGCGGAGAACGGAATCTTCGGCTCGTCCGGAGACGGGCGAAGATAAGTCGACTGGTGGTAGTGGTACTGATACAGAAAGGGCACGCGCCAGGCCGCCTCTTTACTGACGCGACGGAGTTCGAGAGGAGCCGCGATCCGGTCATACGTCCATGTGCCCGCGATCGACGCCCCATCCGCACTGATCTTTCCCTCGAATGCGCCCCTAGCTCCATCGACTGCGAGCTTGAGGCGAGAGCCACTCACGGCCAGCGAGTCGACGTGAAGGGGGTCGGGAACGAACTCGATGTAGAGTGCCGCTGAGTCCCATGAGCCGTTTTTGCCGGGAGACATTTGCAGGGCGACGCGATGCTGCTCCGCACCTGAGGCGTACGTTCCCTGCCAGGTTGAAGCAGTTCCTTGCGCGTGGAGGACGCCCGCCAACAGCAAGACCGGCAAACAGATCTGGAAGCCCAGTTTTCTCATCAGATGTTTTTCCTTGCGGCAGGCGCTCCAAATTCCTGGGAGGGGACCTGGAGCACCGAGACCAGAAGCTAGTGGCTAGAAGCTGACGGCCTGCTTGTCGCCAGTATAGGTTAATGCCTTGTCGGCTGCAGTGGTTTCGTCGATGCCTACGCCGTGACTGGCAGAGACAAGGACAATGCGGAAGGTGTGCTGCTGCAGCATTCCCGGGAAGGAGCCTTCACGCGGGGCGAAAGTCAGGGTCTTGGCGGCGTCGTCCCAGTGGATAGCGATGGTGGCGTGTGCGCCCTTCTCGTAGTTGTAGTTGTCGTTTTCGTCTTCATAAAGGACGAAATCGCCGTTTGCGCCGGGGTAGACGCGCAGCTCGATGGGGTCTGATGGTTTCTCGGTGGTCCACTGCATGGCGGGGCCCATCGGCACGATGGAACCGGCGCGGACGAAGAGGGGGAGCTTGCTCAACGGGGCGTCGGCCTCGATGCGCTTGCCGCCCTGCTGACGCTGGCCGGTCCAGAAGTCGTACCACGCGGCCTGGGGCAGATAAACGGTGCGGCTGGTTGCGCCGTGGGTGGTAACCGGGCTAACCAGGATGGCGGGGCCGAAGAGATATTCGTCGCCGGTGTTCTGAGCATCGACGTCGGTGCGCCAGTCCATGACCAGGGGGCGCATCAGGGTTCCGTGATTGCTGGTGACCTGCCATGCCTGGGAGTAGATGTAGGGCATCAGCCGGTAACGCAGGGTGTCGTAATCAACGAGGATCTTCTGGGCATCGGCACCATAACTCCACAGCTCATTTTCGCTGGGGGTGCGGGTGCCGTGCACGCGGAAGATGGGCGAGAAGGCTCCGAACTGGAACCAGCGGATGAACAACTCTCTGAAATTGGGGTCGTTGAGGTTGCCGCCGCTGATGAAACCGCCGATGTCGGTGGTCCAGTAGGGCATGCCGCTGATGGCGTAATTCAAGCCTGCAGGGATCTGGCGCTGAAAGGTGACCCAGTCGCTGAGCACGTCGCCGGACCAGGCGGTGATGCCGTTGCGCTGGGATCCGGCATAGGCGGAGCGGCTGAGGATGAAGACGCGCTTGTCGCTCGAAACGGCGCGCTGGCCATCGGCGACCACGGCAGTGTGGAAGTTGGGAAAGACGTTGGCGTAACGAGCGCCGGAACCGATGTGCAGCTGGTGATCGACGAGAATGTTGTCTTCGCGGGCCTCGGTTTCCGGCTCGTCGGTGTCGAGCCACCAGGCATCTACACCTTTGGAGAAGAGCGCGGCGTTAGCGTTGGCCCAGTATTGTTTGGCGGCGGCCGGATTGGTGGGATCGTAGAGCGCCTGGCCGATGGGATGAAAGCTGCGGGCCACAGTTTTGGCGACAAACCAACCGTTTTTATCGAACTCGGCGTAGACGGGATCAACGGGGTCGCCGGGCTTTACTGTTCCAGGGCGGAAGTAGGGCCAGATGGAAACCATGAGATGGAAGTGCTCGTCGTGGAGTTTGTTGATGAGGCCCTGCGGATCGGGGTAGTTGGCGTTCCACTTCATGTCGCCCATGGTGATCCACCAGAACCAGTCCTGGACGATGTTGTCGACGGGGATTTGCAGGGCGCGATATTTGGCGGCGACGGTCTCCAATTCCTTCTGCGACTCGTACTTGTTCTTGCACTGCCAGAAGCCGTAGGCCCAGCGGCCGAACATCGGGACTTCGCCAGTGAGTTGGCGATATCCGGAGACGATCTGATCCGGCTCGGGGCCGTAAATGAAGTAGTAGTCGATCTTGTCGGCGACTTCGGCGGAGAGATAGAGCGCGTGCACGAAGCGGTTGTTCATGCGGCCGCGCGAAGAATTATTCCAAAAGATGCCGAAGCCGTTGGTGGAGACCAGCAGGGGGATATCGATGTTGGTGTTTTCCTGCGATAGATCGACCGTCTCGCCGCGATAGTTCCACACGCCGGCCTGGTGCTGGCCGAGGCCGTAGAGGCCTTCGTGGGAGCCGTAATTGCCCAGCGAAACTTCGGCGTGGAAGGTCTTTTCTCCGTTGACCACGACGGGCTTGAGGGAGTGATAGCCGTCGGTGGCGAGCAACTGGCCGCGCGGCGCGGCGGCCATCTCTCCAGGGCCTGTGGCGACCTGGCCGGACTGGTTGCCCTTGCCGGGGCCGAAGTACATGATTGCGCCGGTTTCGCGGTCGACGACGGCGCGCAGGCCAGCGGTCGAGAGCGAGATGGAGCGCGCGTCGGAGGTCAGGTCGAAGGGCGCGGCGGGCCATGTCTTATTGACCACCACACCATCTGGAGTATGCGGCGCGGGAGCGGCGAGCGGAGAGTACGTAATGTGAAGAATGGCGGCGGAGTTGACGGTCAGGCGGAGCACTCCGTCCTTCTGGCGGATCTCGACGCCGTCGGGGCGCTTGTCGAAACTAACCACCGGGTTGGGAGTATTCCATTGCGCCAAGGCAAGGGGCGCGGCCATGGCGACGAGCCCCATAGCCAGGCAAAAGCGAATCAAGCGAAAACGTTTTATCACAGTCCTTCACTCCAGCCGCAAACGCGGACCGATCCAGTTTACGCTGGCCCTGCCCGGGCGGCGAATGCGGGATCGCCGGAAGGGGCTGAAGGGAGCGTGCGGGGCGGGCAGGGGGCCGTGTTGTTGAGATCACATCTTTGGCTGTTTGCGTTCGTGCTTTCCCGGGCCCCCAAGTGCGAGGGACCTGGGTCACCCGGCGAAGCACCCAATCGGGTTGCGGGAAAAGGATCATTGACGAAGTAGCCAACAGCGTCGATGGAATGGAAACGGGACCGCATTGGAAGCAAGCGACATTGCATTCGGCGCTGCAAGGAAATGCGCATGACCCCGCGCGGGCGGAGGAAAGAACGTGATACTTCTCACGCGCGGTACCGGTTTCGCGCGATAGACTTTCCGTTGCTCAAAATCGAGGTTCATTTGATGCGTATATTTTCCCGTTCTCTCTTGCTAATCGCTCTGGTGTCCCCGGCAGTGGCGCTGGCGCAATTTCAGAAGCCAACTGCCGAGGAGTTGAAGATGACGGCGGACCCCAGAACGCCGGGAGCGGCGGCGGTGTTCTTGAACGTGGAGCAGAAAGCGGACAACGTTTATCACTACGAGAGCTTCTACGCGCGGATCAAGGTGCTGACGGAGAAGGGCAAGGAACTGGCTACGGTAGAGATTCCTTACTCGAACGATGAGTACAAGCGCGAAGTGAAGGACATCCAGGCGCGGACGATCCGGCCGGACGGGACGATCGTTCCGCTGGTGGGCAAGCCGGCCGACTTGCTGGTGTGGAAGAGCGGGAGCTCGCGTTCCGGCAGCAAGGTATTCACGCTGCCGAGCGTGGAAGTGGGGAGCATTCTGGAGTACTACTACCAGATCCGCAACGACGATGGCTGGATTCTGCCGCCGAGCTGGGACATCCAGAGAACTTACCCGGTACGGAAAGCGCATTATGTGTTCACGCCGGGCTCGCCGGACATTCTGTATTGGACGGTTCTTCCCCAGGGGGTAACGGTCCACAAAGACATCACGGATAGATTCACGCTGGACATAACCGACGTGCCGGCAGCGCCAAATGAAGAGTGGATGCCGCCGATTTCCAGCTTCCTTTACAAGGTGTGGTTCTATTTCAAGAGCGTGTCGGTGGACGACTTCTGGCGCGTCACAGTGGAGGACTGGTCGAAGAGCGTGGATTCCTACGCGACTCCTTCGAAGACGCTGCACGCCGCAGTGGATAGCCTGCTTGCTCCGGACGACAGCGACCAGACCAAGGCCTTCAAGCTGTACAAGGCGGTGCAGGGCCTGGAAAACACCAGTTTCACCCGCGAAAAGAGCGAAGCCGAGCTCAAGCAACTGAAGCAGAAAGAAATCAAGAAGGCCGAGGACGTTTGGACGCAGAAGGGCGGCAACCGCGCTGAGATCGCACTGCTGTACCTGGCAATGCTGCGCGCGGCCGGTTTGAATGCGTCGGCGATGAAGGTGGTGAACCGCGACAATGGGCTGTTCACGGCGGGATATCTGAGCAAAGACCAGTTGGACGACTTCCTGATCCTGGTGAATCTGAACGGCAAGGAATTGGTGACGGATCCGGGCGAGAAGATGTGCCCGTTCCTTACCGTGAACTGGAAACATTCGGGCGCGGGGGGAATTCGCGAGGCTCCAACGCCAGGGCTGGCAACCAGCCCGATTCAGGCCTATGCCGGAAACAGGATCACCCGCACCGCGGATTTAACAGTGGACGAGCAAGGGAGCGTGACGGGGAGCATCCGGCTTGCAATGACGGGCCAGGAAGCGCTGTACTGGCGGCAGAAGGCGCTGCAGGTGGACGAGACGGAGCTGAAGAAGCAGTTTGTGGAGTGGATCGAGCCGACACTGCCGGAGGGCATTGAGACCAAATTCGATAGGTTTGGGGCGCTCGACGATCCCGACGTGGACTTGGTTGCCGGACTCACGGTCAGCGGCACGGCGGGAACAGCGACCGCGAAGCGCATGATGCTGCCGGGATCGTTCTTTGAGACCCGCAATCATGTGCCGTTTGTGAGCGAGGAAAATCGCCAGGAGCCGGTGGACATGCATTACGGCATTCAGGTGAACGACCGTGTGACCTATCATCTGCCGGAGGGTCTTGCAATGGAGGGCGCGCCGCTGGACGCCAAGCAGACCTGGGCGGGACGTGCGGCCTTCATCGCCAAGGTGACGGCTGGCACCAACCAGGTGACGGCCTCCCGATCGCTGGCGCGCGGTTTCACCTTCCTGCCGCCCGACGCTTACAAGGATCTGCGCGACTTCTATCAGAAAATGGCCGCCATCGACCAGCAACAGATTGTTTTGACGCGCACTGCAAACGCGAAAGGAAACTGACCATGCGCTTTTTCTCGACTCTACGAATTGCGGTCCTTTCATCGATCTGTGCTGCGCCGCTGCTGCTGCATGCGGAGTTTCAGGCACCCACCCCGGAAGAACTCAAGATGACCGTCGATCCGGCTTATCCGGATGCTGCGGCCATTGTTCTGAACCGCGAAAGCAAATGGGACGATGTCCTCCACTACCACAGCGAGTATCGGCGAATCAAAGTGCTCAAGACTTCCGCCATAGAATTGGGCACCGTCACACTCGGATACTTCAAAGAAGATGCAGTGATCGATCCCGTGGAAGGAAGGACCATCCATGCCGATGGAACGGTGATTCCATTCAGCGCGAAATGGGAAGATCTTCGGGCCCGCGAGGGGTCGAGCGAGTATCACAGGGTTGCGTTTACGCTGCCTGGTGTCGAAGTGGGCAGCATCATCGAGTACCACTTCCTGATTCACTACCATCAGGTCAGCACGATTTACGCACATGTGCAGCCGCCGGATTGGGAGCTACAGGGGCGCATTCCTATCCGCGAGGAGCATTTTGTCTACAATGCTCCGCCCAGCCTGTTCACGAACGAACCAGCCGGAAGGCGCATGAACGAGAAGAGCGGCAGATTGCTGCCCCAACATTCCTATGGCATCTACGACCGCCACCACAATCCGCTGACAGACATGCTCTGGTATACAGACCTTCCCAATGGAAAAAAGCTGGCTCCGAACACGCTTGGCCAGTTCAGCCTGGAATTGACTGACATGCCTCCGCTGCAGAATGAGGACTGGATGCCTCCCATCGAGAGCCGGCGCTACCAGGTGAAGTTCTACATGACGGCCCAAACCTCCGGCGCGGAGTATTGGCGCGACGAAACCAAAGACTGGCTGGAGGACGTGAATCAGTTTGCCGAGCCGACCAAGGCCATCAAGGATGTTGCGGCAAGCCTGGTGGCGGCGGGCGATAGCGATCTGGATAAGGCGAAAAAGCTGTACGCCGCCGTCGAGGCCCTGGACAACACCGACTTTTCGCGCAAGAAGAGCGAGGAGGAGTTGAAGGAAGAGGGCTTGAAGCCGGCCAAACGCGCCGAAGACACCTGGCAGCAGAAAAGCGGCAACGGCGATGATATTGCGATGCTCTATTTGGCACTGCTGCGCGGCGCGGGGTTGACGGCCTATCCGGCCAAAATAGCTGACCGGCGCTCTCGCGTCTTCGATCAAAACTATCTCAGCTTCCGCCAGTTGAACGCGCTGGTAATCGTGCTCAACGACGGAGGCAAGGAGATCGTGCTCGATCCGGCGGAGAAGATGTGCCCCTTCGGCGTGGTGAGTTGGACGCACTCAGGCGCGGGAGGCGTGCGCCAGACGGACAAGGGAAACGGACCGTGGGTTACTCCGCTGTTGCTTTTCTCGATCAATACGGAGACCCGCCGCGCGGAGCTGACCGTCGGTGCGGGCGGCGAATTGAATGGCAAGCTGCAGTTCTCGTTTACCGGGCAGGATGCCTTGCAATGGCGGCAGAACGCGCTACGGGTGGATGAAGCCGAACTGAATCGCCAATTTGAGGCGTGGATAACCAGCCAAATTCCTGTGGGAATGACGGCGCATCTGACTCGCTTTGCCAAACTGGACGATCCGAATTCCGATCTGGGTGCATATGCCACGGTGACTGGGATACCTGGTGGAGCGACGGCCAAACGCATTGTCTTGCAAGGATCGTTTTTTACCACTCCCGACAAGCGGACCTTCACCGAGCAGACGAACCGGACGCAGCCGGTAGACATGCACTACGCACTGCAGGTAAAGGACGGGGTTCTCTACCACCTGCCGGCCGGATACACAGTGGAGTCGCTGCCCCAGGCAGCGCCGATCAGCTGGACTGGAAAGGCTATGTTGCAGATGAAGGCTACTGCCACGGGCAATGATGTGTTGGTCACGCGTACCCTGGCCCGGGCATTCACCATTCTGGGCGCCGACGAATATAGCCAGCTGCGCGATTTCTATCAGAAGGTGGCGGAGGCCGATCAGCAGCAACTGGTGCTGAAGCTCTCGCCCGAAACAAAGGGAAACTGATCATGCGTAATCATTCGTTTTTGCGAATCGCCACCATTGCCTTGAGTTGCGTTGCGCCGATGCTGGCGTATGCGCAGTTCCAAACCCCGACGCAGGAAGAGCTGAAAATGGCCGCGGACCCCAAGAACCCGGGAGCGGCGGCGGTGTATCTGAATGTGGAAGAGGTCGCCGACGACAACCAGGGCTTCCAAAGCGTTCATGAGCGGATCAAGGTGCTGACGGAAAAGGGCAAAGAGCTGGCCACCGTTGAGATTCCCTATATGAAAGGCAATTGGAAGATCTCCGACATCAAGGGGCGGACGATTCATGCGGATGGAACGATTGTGCCGCTGGTAGTGAAGCCGGAAGACCTGATGATCGTGAAGAAGGGCGACAGGCAGATCGAACAGAAGGTTTTCACCTTGCCGAGTGTGGAAGTGGGCTGCATTCTGGAGTATTTCTTCAAGCAGGACCTTGGCGACTACCGCATTTCCTCTCCGTTCTGGGAGATTCAGCGGCGCTACCCTGTGCAGAAGGCGCACTACGAGTTCACGCCGTTCCGCACGTTTATGCACGGAGACCAGAGCCACACGGAGAGTTATGTGACAGATGGCCACGGCAACCCGGCGAATCAGCTGATGTGGTGGCCGGTGCTTCCCAAAGGCGTGAGCGTGCAGCGCGATGCGCTGGGCAACTTCAGCCTGGATGTGGCGAATATCCCCGCTGCGCCGCACGAAGAGTGGATGCCGCCGCAACGCAGCCGGGACTACAAAGTGCTTTTCTACTACACCAGCGCGCACTCCACCTCAGAGTTCTGGAGCCAGGAAGGCAAGTACTGGTCGAAGGACGTGGACCACTTTGCTGAAGCTTCCAAACCGATCAAGGGAGCGGTGAACGAGTTGGTGCAGCCAGCGGACAGCGAACTGGACAAGGCGAAGAAGCTCTACAAGGCTGTGCAGGCGTTGGACAACACCGACTTCTCGCGCAAGAAGGGCGAGACAGAGCTGAAGGAACTGAAACAGAAGGAATCCAGACGGGCGGAGGATATCTGGGGGCAGCGCAGCGGCTCAGGTGAGCAGATCGCGATGCTGTATGTTGCGATGGCGCGCGCGGCCGGACTGCACGCGTTTGCGATTACCGTGGCCAATCGTGAAGAGAACGTCTTCGAGCCCAGCTATCTTTACACCGGGCAGTTGGACGAGACGCTGGTGGGCCTGACCATCGACGGCAAGGAAATCTACGTCGATCCCGGCGAGAAGATGTGCCCGTTCGGGCAATTGCATTGGATGCACTCCAGCGCCAGCGGAATGCGCCAGACCGGGGACAACAATTTCCTGACCGAGCTTCCGGGGCAGAGCTATGTGGACAACAAGCTGATCCGCACGGGCGAGATCAACGTGGATGCGCAGGGCGCAATGACCGGGATTCTGCAGATCGGCATGAGCGGGCAGGAAGCCCTCTATTGGCGGCAAAAGGCGCTGCGCGACGACATCGACGAAGTCAAGAAGGAATTCGACAAGTGGCTGGAAGATCAGGTTCCCGAGGGAGTAAATGCCCACGTGGATCACTTCCTTGCGATGGACAATCCGGACGTGAACCTGGTCGCCGTGATCAAGGCGCAAGGCTCGCTGGGCGCGGCGACGGCCAGGCGCGTGATGTTGCCGGGACTGTTTTTCGCCACCCGTAGCGGGCATCCGTTTGTGAACTCCCAGGATCGCCAAACGATCGTGGACATGCACTATGCGGTTCAGATGACAGACCAGGTCACTTATCACCTGCCGGACGGAATGAGTGTGGAAGGCGCACCTGGGGACGACAAGTTCGGGTGGCCGCAACACGCGGCATTCACCATCAGGGCCGCACAGGCGCCGGGCAAGATCACCGTTGCGCGGCAGCTTTCGCGCGCGTTCACATTTGCCACCGCAGCGGAATACCAGGACCTGCGCGGCTTCTACCAGAAAGTTGCGGCTTCTGATCAACAACAGATTGTTCTGACACGTACCGCAAGCGAAAAAGGAAACTGATCATGCCGAATTACTCGCAAATGGCTTCTCTCTCTGTTCGACTGCTGCTGGCCGGCGCGGTGATGCTGGCAGGCATTCCTTCAACCGCCGCAAACCTTTTCGGAAACGACAAACAGAACTTCGGCAAAGACAAGCAGGATCTGCCGCAGTGGGGCCTGGACGCTGCCAAGACGCCTATCCCGGCTTACGTTGGTGACGCGCCCTCGGTGGTCTTGTATGACGAGTACGTGGAGACCGTGGACGAGCAGGGACGGGCGGTGGAGCGGGAACGAACCGTACAGCGGGTTCTGAAGCCGCAGGGCCGCAGCGCCACATGCGGGGTGGAATACGACGTGGACGAGAAGGTGAACTACTTCCGCGCGTGGACAATCGCGGCCGACGGCAAGCAGTACCAGGCGCGGGAGAGCGACTTTGTGGAAGAGGGCGACACGAGCGTTCCAATCATGCTCTCCACCAGCAAAATGGTCATGGCACACCCGCCCGCCGAGGACGTGGGCGCAACGCTGGTGTGTGAGTCGGAGGAAGTGATGGCTCCCTACGCCCAGGAAAAAGTGTGGCGCTTCCAGGGCGATGTGCCAGTGGTCGACCAGGTGCTGGAGGTAGACTTGCCGCCGGGCCGCGCGCACAGTGAGTCGTGGCACCAGTTCGCGGCGGTCAGGCCAACGGAGGTTTCGCCCAACCACTGGCGCTGGGAGATCAAGGACCTGCGCGCACTTGATCTGCGCGAGGTGAAGGTGAGGCCGGAGTGGGCGGTGCTGTCGGCGCGCATGTCGGTGTTGTGGGGCGATGGAGCGGCCCAAGGCAAGGACAGCCAGTGGAAGGCGCTGGGGCAGTACTATACCAACCTTGAAGATCACCGCCCCGATCCCTCACCGGAGATCACGGCCAGGGCGCAGGAACTGGTGGCCGGTGCGCCGGATTTCTATTCCAAGCTGAGAAACATCACCGAGTACATCCAGAAGAACGTCCGCTACTTCATCGTGGAGCGGGGCATCGGCGGCTGGCAGGCGAACCATGCGGCAGATATCTTCCGCAACAAGTACGGCGACTGCAAGGACAAGACGACGATTCTGATTTCGATGCTCCAGGTAGTCGGGATTCATGCGGTATATATGCCGGTGGACGACCGGAGGGGTTTTGTGGATCCCGACGCGCCTTCCTTGTACGGCAACCACATGATCACCGCCATCGAGGTTCCCGCCGATGTGCAGGACCCGCGGTTGAAGGCGATCGTCACGGCAAACAGCGGCAAGCGGTACCTGATCTTCGATCCGACCAACGAGCACACGCCGGTGGGCAATCTTCCCTATTACCTGCAGGGAAGCTACGGGATTCTGGCTGCCGGTGCGTCAAGCCAGATTGTGGGACTACCAGTGCTGGCCCCGGACGCGAACGTCACCACGCAGAAGGGAAGCTTTGCGCTCGAGGTCGACGGAACGCTGAGCGGAACGGTTGATTCGGTCCATGCAGGGACTTTTGGAGCCGACTTGCGCATGCTGATCAAATACACCGACGAGAAGGAGCGGCGCGAATACTGGGAGAAGCGGGTGGCGGAGACGCTGCCCGGGGTGACGCTGGATTCGTTCACCTTCAACCAGCCGACCAACCTGGACCAGCCGCTGGAGCTTCACTACAAGGTGACGGCGAAGCAGTATGCACACCAGGCCGGGCCGCTTATGCTGGTACGTCCGCGGGTGCTGGGCACCCATGTGCGTCCGCTGGACGACAAGCCCCGCGTCTATCCCATCGACCTGAACGCCACAGGATGCTGGAAAGACAGCTTCGACATCGCATTGCCGGCCGGATATGTAGTGGACGAGCTGCCGGATCCTGTGGATGTGAATCTGGATTTCGCCAGTTATCACTCGACAGTAAAGGCCGAAGCGGGCCATCTGCACTACGAGCGCGCATACGAAGTTCGCAAGGTTGACATCCCGGCCAGCCGGGCCGGGGAGTACCGCAAGCTGCAAGGAGCAATCCTGTTCGACGAGAAAGGGAGCGCGGTGCTGAAGAAGCAGTAACCTGATTTTGATGCGGTGATTTTGGACCAGTGCGACAATCGGGGAAAGAAAGCGAGGGCCCGGCCGGCGAGAGCTTTGGCCGGGCCTCTGCATCGTTGGGCAGCTGTTTTTCATCCACTGAGAAGGCCTACCTTCATCCAAATACGCCAGGGCCAGGAGCACGTCCTCATGAGTTCCCCTCTTTTTACCTCTTTCGATTTACGCAGTGTGGAGTTTGCCAACCGCATCGGAGTCACACCGATGTGCCAGTATTCCGCCGAAGACGGGTTTGCCAACGACTGGCACCTGGTGCACCTGGGCAGCTTTGCCAAGGGCGGCGCGGGGATGGTGATTCTGGAGGCCTCGGCGGTAACGCCGCAGGGGCGCATCTCGCCGGGGGATCTGGGCATTTGGAAAGACGACCATATCACCGGCCTGGCGCGCATTGCGCGCTTCGTGCATGGGCAAGGCGCGCGGGTGGGGATTCAGTTGGCGCATGCGGGCCGCAAGGCGAGCATGGCGATTCCCTTTGGCGGGGAGCGGCTTCTGACGTTAGAAGATGGCGGCTGGGAGACGATTGCTCCCAGCGCCGTGGCTTTTTCGGAGAGCACTTCCCTGCCCCAGGCGCTGGACCAGGCGGGGATCGACTCTGTGGTGACGGCCTTCCGGCAGGCGGCGCGCCGGGCGCTGGAGGCAGGCTTCGACTTTGTGGAGATTCACGCGGCGCACGGCTACCTGCTGCATGAGTTTCTTTCACCGCTGGCCAACCAGCGGACGGATTCCTATGGCGGAAGCTTTGAGAACCGGACGCGGCTGACGTTGGAAGTGGCGTCCCAGGTGCGCAAGGAGTGGCCCGGGCAACTTCCTCTTTTCGCGCGTATCTCCGCAACCGACTGGGCGGAGGGCGGCTGGACGCCGGACGAATCGGTAGAACTGGCGCGGCATTTCCGTCGGGTGGGCGTAGACCTGGTGGATGTTTCGACGGGCGGGCTGGTGCCGTACGCGCAAATTCCGGCAGCACCGGGCTTCCAGGTGCAGTTTGCGGCGCGGGTCCGGCGTGAGGCGGGCATCCCGACGGCCGCCGTGGGTCTGATCACGGACGCGAAGCAGGCGGAAGCGGTGGTGACCAACGGCGAGGCCGACATTGTCCTGATGGGCCGGGAACTGCTGCGGAATCCCTTCTGGCCGCTGCATGCGGCGGCGACGCTGGAGGAGAAGGCAAGCTGGCCGGTGCAGTACCTGCGCGCCGCTCCGCGCGGATCGGTAGCACAGATGACGGTCCGCAGCGGAACGAGCCGTCCACGTTAACGGCGGGGATAAGTGCGGGACGCCGGTTGCGCGACATAGCGGGAAAAGGAACCAATCTGGAAAAGGAACCAATAAGGTTACTGCGATTTTGCTCCATTTATTGTGCAGAACTGTCTTATACTGCGGGATGAGCAGGTTTTTCACAGTGAACCGATTTCTGCTCAAAGAACCTATGGCACCGCAACTCGCGCAGAAGGCCGGAAACGATTCGTCCGTCATTCCCGATCGGTTGTATTTCCGGATCGGGGATGTGGCGCGGATCTGCGCGGTCAAGACCTACGTGCTCCGCTTCTGGGAGACCCAGTTTCCGCAGCTGAGTCCGAATAAAAGTGGGACCGGCCAGAGGCTGTACCGGCGCAGGGACGTGGAGACGGCGCTGGAGATCAAGCGGCTGGTGCATGGGGAAGGTTTTACTCTGTCGGGCGCGCGGCAGGTTCTGGGGCATGCGCACCGACGGCCGGAGCCGCAGGGGTTGCTCCCGCTGGAGCAGAGTCAAGCCCATGAACACGATGCCGTGGCAGCCACCATCGAGCATGCGCGCGCGGAACTACGCGAGATTCTAGGCATGCTTTCGGCAACGGAAGCGCGGCCTCACAAGCGGCGCGGACGACTGGCGACCCTGCCTTCGCCCAGCGCGGAACTGCTGTTTCCGCAATCCTGAACCAACCCACATCAATGGCTGCGCTGAGCCGGCATCGACCTGCATACAAATGCGCGTGTGCGAACCCATTTGCTCGGGATCGCCGCCGCTTCGTTTGACGCGCAAGGACGCGGCGTTATCCTGTTGAGGACACATGCCCAACGCCGAGACCACAGGTTCCATGAACGATTCGACAGCCTTTAAACCCCTTGCTCGCCGCAAGCGACGCTGGCTGCGGATTTTGCTGGGTGCTGTGGCCGGCGCTGTTGTATTGCTGAGTCTGGCGACTGGCGCTGCCTGTTGGTGGATCCGATCGGCAACAAAGGAAGCTTTACCTGTGCTGGACGGAGAGATTCATCTGGGTGGGGCGGAATCGGGCGGGTTGTTCGCGCCCGTAACAGTCAAGCGCGACCAGCACGGAGTGCCGCACATCGAGGCCGCCAGCGAGACGGATCTTTTTGTTGCGCAGGGATACGTGACCGCGCAGGACCGGCTGTGGCAGATGGACTTGCTGCGGCGCAATGCCAACGGAGAACTGGCAGAGATCTTTGGCCCCTCGCAATTGGCGCATGACAAGGCGCAGCGGGTGTTGCAGATGAGGGTGACAGCGCGCCGGATCTATTCCAATTTGTCTGGAACGGACCGCGCCAGGCTGGACGCGTATGCGCGGGGAGTGAACCTCTTTATCGCTCAGCATCAGGCAACGCTGCCGCCGGAGTTCCGCTTGCTGTTCTACCGCCCCCGGCCGTGGACGGGTGAGGATGGCATCAGCGTGGGCCTGACCATGGTGCAGGGACTGGACACACATTTCGACACCAAGCTTGTGCGAGAGCGCATTGCAGCCAAGCTGAACAACGCGAAGCTGGAGGCGGACCTGTACCCGGTCGGCTCGTGGCGCGATCATCCGCCGACCGGTGTCACGGTGAAGACAGTCCAGCCGCAGGCCGCTCCCAAGCCGGCCAATGACGACCCGGATGAGGACGACGACCGGATGCAGACGCACGTGACCCGGCCTGCGGATGCGCCTGCAGGGATGGAAGATCCGCACCGCCTGCGCCGGGTACTGGGCCTGCCGGATTGCGATGGGTGTGCTGCAGGGTCGAATAACTGGGTGATCAGCGGGCGGCACACGGCCAGCGGCATGCCGCTGCTGGCGAACGACATGCACCTGAGCTTGCTGGTTCCGAATATCTGGTACATGGCCGATCTTGAAGCGCCGGGCTATCACGTGACCGGGGTGACACTGCCGGGAACTCCGGGAGTGATTGCCGGGCACAACGAGCACGTGGCTTGGGGATTCACGGCGCTCTATGCCGACGTTCAGGATCTGTATATCGAGAAGCTGGACGGCAAGGGCAACTTCGAAGGCAACGACGCGCAGTGGCATCCATTGATGGTGGATCGCGAAGTGATTCACGTGCGCGGCGTCAAGGATGTGGAGCTGGATGTACAGTCCACCGAGCACGGGCCGTTGCTGAATCCGATCTTTACGAAGGAAAATCGGGCGATCGCGCTGAAGTGGACGCTCTTCGATCCATCGCTGAATGCCCTGCCTATCTATGAAATCGACAAGGCGGGCAACTGGGCGGAGTTCAGCGCGGCGCTGGAGAAGTGGTGCTGGCCGACACAAAACGTGGTGTATGGCGACGACCAGGGGCATATCGGTTATCACGCGGTGGGCAAGGTGCCGATCAGAAGCATGTTATCGGTTAAGCCTCTACCCCACGATGTCATGAATTTTCGGTTTGAGTGGGGCGATGCCAATTTCCGCGCCGGCCAGCGTAGATCCCCTTATCTTCCCTTCGAGCAGTTGCCGAATGCGTTCGATCCGCCATCGGGATTTCTGGCGACGGCCAACTCCAACGTGACGAGCGAGAAGTTCCCCGCTCCACTGACAAAGGAGTGGATCGATCCCTACCGCGCCGAACGCATCTACAAGATCTTAGAAGGGCGCGACCAACTTACGCCGAAGGACATGCTGGCGGTGCAGACAGACATCTACAGCGAAGCGGACCAGGAGCTAGCGCACCGCCTGGCCTCGGCCATTGACCACGCGGACAAGACGAGCGCCCAACTGCGCGAGGCAGCCGACCTGATGCGCAACTGGGACGGGCGGCTGAGCACGGATTCGGCGGCGGCCTCGCTGCTAACCAAGACGCGCGGCGAGTTGTGGATGATGCTGCTGGAGCCGAAACTGGGCAAGCCGCTGGCCGGGGTCTATACGTGGGCGGAGAAGAACTTTGCCCAGGAAGAGATCGTGATGCACGGCGGGCCCGAGTGGCTTCCGACGAAGTACAGGAACTGGGACAATTGTCTGGCGGCGGCGGTGCGGAAGGCGATGAGGAAGGGCCCTGTGTTCGGCGATGTGGGCAAGTGGAACTACGGCAGCTGGCATGTGGTGGACCTGGAACACCCGCTGGCGGCGATACTTCCAGACCTGGGGCATTTTGCCGGGACAGGCCCGCTGCCGTTAAGCGGCGACAACACGACTGTGAAGCAGGTGGGCCGCGCCTTCGGGCCGTCGCAGCGCTTCACGATGGACTGGAGCAACGTGGACGGATCTACGGAAGACATTGTGCTGGGCGAAAGCGGCAACCCGCTGTCGCCTTATTTCCGCGATCAGTGGCAGGACTACTACCAGGGCAAGACATTCGCGATGCCGTTCACGGCTGCGGCGGTGAACAGGCAGACGCGGCATACGCTGCGGCTGACACCTTAAAAGCAGGGAACAGGGAACAGGGTTCAGGGGTCAGGGACTAGGGAGTAGGGAGTTGAACTGCGTGACACGGGTGAGGAGTGGTGGACGATGAGCTTTTTGAATCCGCTCCGCAATGCCGGTGGAAGGGCTTCCGAGGTCTCGACGCCCAAGGCTCGGAAATGGGCCTTTGTCGGCCCGCTTGTCGTGCTGCTGGCGGCGCTGCTGGCGGTTGCTCCGGAGCTGATTCACGGCCCTTCGTGCGGGCATGACTTCGACTTCCACCTGGCTTCGTGGCTGGACGTGCAGAGTGCGTGGCAGCACGGGCTGTTTTACCCGCACTGGGCTCCGAGCGCCAACTTTGGGGCCGGTGAGGCGCGTTTTGTCTTCTATCCGCCATTGACCTGGATGCTGGGCGCGGCGCTGGGGCTCATTCTGCCCTGGACGCTGGTTCCGGCCACGCTGACCTTTCTTCTGCTCGCAGGGACAGGACTGGCGACCCGGGCACTGGGCGGGGAGGCGCTGAGCGACGGCGCGGCGACGCTGGCGGGGTGTGTGGCGCTGTTCAGCGGCTATTCGCTGTTTACCGCCTATGAGCGGACGGCATTTGGAGAGCTGGCGGGCGGGTTCTGGGTTCCGTTGCTCCTGCTGTTTGCGCTCCGCTGGATCGATCCATTGCAAGCAGTGAGCGCTCGGCGAACTTTCCCGCAGGGGCTAAAGCCCAAGGATGAAGCCGGTGCTTTTGCGGCACGACTAAAGTCGTGCCCTGTTACAAAGCAACAGATCGCGGGAGAGAACCGGCAGCAGGTGGCTGGAGAAGCAAAGCAACAGGTTGCAGGAGGAATTGAACAGCAGGTTGCGGGAGAGACTTGGGGCACTTCGAGCATCTTCGCGGCAGCGATTCCGTTGGCGCTTGTGGTGGCCGGAGCGTGGCTTTCGAACGCGCCACTGGGGGTGATGGCCAGCTATTTGCTCGCCTTTGTGGCATTGATTGCGGCCGCGCAGGCCCGTTCCTGGGTTCCACTGATCCGCGCGGCGCTCGGCACGGGTATGGGTCTGGCCTTGTCGTCGTTCTATCTGATTCCAGCTGCCTATGAGCAGCGTTGGGTGAATATCGCGCAGGCCACGGACGATCCCGGCGAGCGGATCGAAAACAGCTTTCTCTTTGGCCGTCACGCGGACCCCGCGTTGGCGTTGCATGATGTGGAGTTGCACCGGGTCTCGTGGCTGGCGGTTTCCATGCTGGCGGTGGCGCTGGTTGGGATCGTTTTGCTCTGGTGGCGAGGTAGTGAAGAGGATTTCGCGCCTTATGAGATACAGAGCAATGAAGAGAGTTTTCCTCAAGGGCTAAAGCCCGGTTCATTTTGGGGATCTTTAGCGGCACGAGTAAAGTCGGGCCCTTTCAAAGCATCCGTGTCGGCCCGCCAGGGGGCTCGCTCCCAGGCGGGAGGTTGCGCCTACTGGCTGCCGCTTGGGCTGATTCCGCTGGCGATTTTGATCCTGCAGCTGCCTGTTTCGCTGCCGGTTTGGAACCTACTGCCCAAGCTGCGCTTCTTGCAGTTTCCGTGGCGCTGGCTGGTGGCGCTGGAAGCGCCGATGGGGATCTTTCTGGCGGCTGCGGTGTGGCCGGGAGATCAGACGCGGCGGTGGGTGCGCGGGGCGGTTGCGGCGGGCTTCGCGATGCTTTTTGTGGCGATCTCGGTGTATACGGCGCGGAGCTTCTTTCAGGCCTGCGACGATGAAGACGCGGTAGCAGGAATGCTGAGCGTGTACCGGGCGGGCTCGGGATTCGCCGGGAGCGACGAATACGCACCAGTGGGCGCGGACAACACGCTGGCGGCGAGTGCCTTGCCGGGCGCGTGCTTTGCCAGCGATCCGATGACGCCGCTGGGCGTGGCACCGGTTGGCGATGCTCCGGCAGCCGAGGGCGACGAGGCGCCAACGCCCGTCTGGAAGGCGGGGCAGAACTCCTGCGCGGCCACTTTTGCGATGACGGCGCGCACTCCGGAGCATTTTTCCGTGGCGGGAACGGCGGCGCACGGCGGGTTTCTGATTCTGCGGCTACGCAGCTTTCCGGCATGGAGGGCAAGCCTGAACGGGCAGCCGGTGACGACCATGGCAGCGCGCGCGGACGGGCTGATCGCGGTTCCGGTGGTTGCCGGTAAAGTGGACCTGCGGCTCGATTGGGCGGCCACTCCGGATGTGCTGCTGGGCCGGTGGATCAGCGGACTGGCGGCGCTATTGATCACAGCGCTGTGTGCGCTGAATCGGCGTCGTAGCGGGGCTCGGTTATCATGAAGAACGATGAACGTTGACGTGAAAAAGCTGATTCAAGAGGGCGCGGAACTGACCGACCGCGCGCTGGAAGCCCTGCTTCCCACCACCGAAGTTGTGCCCGCCTCGATTCATGGGGCGATGCGCCACTCCACCTTTGCGGGGGGCAAGCGGCTGCGGCCGGTGCTGGCCATGCAAGCGGCGATCACAATTTCTGGAGAACTACCGGCCGGGATCGAGGAACTGGGCGCGGCATTGGAGATGCTGCATACCTATTCGCTGATTCACGACGACCTGCCGGCGCTGGACAACGACGATCTGCGCCGCGGCAAGCCGACCTGCCACAAGGCTTTCGGCGAAGCGATCGCGATTCTGGCCGGGGACGCGCTGCAGACGCGCGCGTTTGAAGTGCTGGCCGGGCTGCAGTCGCCGCCCGCGTCAACCGTGCAGATCATTGGATTGATTGCTCACGCCGTGGGTTCGGTGGAAGGCATGATCGGCGGACAGGTTCTGGATATTGAAAGCGAACACGTGAAGCCAACGCCAGAACTGGTGACGGCGATTCACCGCGCCAAGACGGGCGCATTGATACGTGTCAGCGTGGTGGCCGGCGGCGTGTATGCGGGCGCCACCTTGGAAGACGTGAAGCGGCTGACACTCTTCGGCCGCAAGGCGGGACTGGCTTTCCAGATTGTGGACGACGTGCTGGATATGACGGTGGATTCGGCAGCGCTGGGCAAGACTGCGGGCAAGGATCTGGCGACGGAAAAGGCGACCTGGCCGGCCGTTTACGGGATCGAGCAGAGCGAGCGCGATGCAGCCCGTTTGATTGAAGAAGCGCTTGCTGAACTGAGTCCTTATGGGAGCCGCGCCGATGGTCTGAAGGCGCTGGCTAAGTTCCTGGTGGAACGCAAGAACTAGTACTTTGATCGCGTGAGTTCGCGCTTTCCCAGGTCCGCACTGCGGAATCATCTGGAATGGGCTTTGGGCGCCACAGTTTGTGCTCTCCCCGGTCCCCAACTGCGAGGGACCGAGGCACCCAAGCTTGGCGGCCAATTGGGAGTGGGCTAACCAGCCTCTGAGCTTTCCCAGGTCCCCAAATGCGAGGGACCTGGGGCACCCATTTTCGTGCCGGGGTGAGCGGGGTAAACGCAGTTTTTATCTGGCCAGGATGCGGCGCAGGTCGGCGCGTTTGACGGCGAGGTCCTCGACGGTGCTCTGCACGCGGTCGGCGAGGTGCTGGGCTTCGTCGATATAGCCGGGGAGTTGCTCCCAGAGCTGGCGAATGGCTTCCTGCTCTTCGAGGAGCGCGAGCGCCGCGCCGGAGGCCGCAAGCACTGTGCCAATGCGCCTTTTGCCGGTGAGCAGCAGCAGGCCACCTGCAATGAGAGCGCCGCTGGCCACAATTCCGGTCCAGTCGGCGGACCCGCTTGCCTCAGCTTTCGATTCGCCCGGCGTGTTCTTTTTTGCAATCGGCACTACTTCCATAAAGTCTCCTTCTGCATTTGTCCCGCTCTTCCGTTTTCCTGCCTCGCGCATCCTGAATAGAAGCAGAGAACCATGAAATGCCTGGAGGCCCAAGAGCGGTACTCCCAGTATCGCGCGAAACCGCAGCAATGCGCCCGACGGTTGCGGGCCGGGAATCAACTACGTACCGGTATTCGCCGCGGATTTACCCGGCTCCGGAAAAAGGTAGTATCGCGGAATCACTAAAAAAATCCCTCCGGGGCTAAAGCCCACGATTCTTTCAGGGCGATTGCAGCACGACTGAAGTCGTGCCCTGACGCTTCTTGCCCAGCCGATGGCCTTATTCCTAGCCGCTAAGGCCGTGCCCCTTCAAAACCGAGGCCAGACCTTGCCTTTCCGTCGCGTTTTCAATCCAGGTCGAATTCGCGGAGGGGCTTGCCTTCGGGCGCATCCTTGGCCTTGCGAAGTGCCTCGGCGAATCGCTTTTCGAGCAGGTCTTCCTTGTTCTTTTCCGCGTCCATGGATTGGCGGAAAATGGACTCCTTTCGCTCGTCCTGGTCGCGCATAGCCTGCGCAGCGGTAGCCAGGTCCTCAAACGTGCGCTTGCGCGGCGCGGGAGTATGACTGACCACAACGCCAGTGGCCGCATCGATCCGGATCATCGCCGCGCAGTCCGGGCACGCAACTTCGAAAATCTTCTCTTTTGTCTTAGCCATTTCAATGAAGAATTGTATGCGTTCGCCGCAAGGAATGCACAATAGGTGTTTGCCGAGCCCAGCGCGGTTGTGGCGAACTGGTTGACGCGATGGAACATTCCGGGCAAACCGGCGTAGGATTCTGAGAACAGGAGTATGCGGCAGGCCAGCGGCGTGAACCGAGAGGCCGGGCGCGCCCTGCAATATGACCCAGGGCAAGAGCGGCCTGCGGCGAGTTTCACTCGGCCGCGGCCTGCGCAAGGAGAGCGATGAAGCACGGCAGCCTGGCACGACTCGGTATGATTCTGTTTTTTGGCATGGCCTTTTCTGCCGTGGGCGGGGCGCAAGCGCAGCTCGCGGGCGACTGGCAAGGAACTTTGACGGCCAACGGCACCCCGTTCCGCATCGTATGGCATGTGACCGCGGACAGCGGCGGGATCCTGACCTCGACGCTGGACAACCTGGACCAAGGCATCTTCGGGATCAAGGTGAAGTGGACGTCGGTGAAAGGCTCGACGCTGACTCTTTCCGTGGACGACACCGTGCAGATCAACGGAGAGGCCGTGCAGGTGATCGGCTCGTATGTGGGGACCTTGAGCGCGGACTCGACGGGGGTGTCCGGGATCTGGTCGCAAAGCGAACCCCAGGAACCGCCTGCCCAGTTAGACATGAAGCACGTTCCTGCGGTGATGACAGCCGATCCAGCGACACCGGCTGCAGCGGCCCAGCAGGTTCCGGTACCCATTCCGAGCCCGGCTCCGGGACCAAGTCCGGAACCGACTCCGGGCCCTGCGGCGGAAATGCAGCAGCGGGCACAGATTGCCGGCGACTGGCAGGGTTCGATATCTGCAGGCCCGATGCAGCTGCGCCTGGTGCTGCACATTCACGCAGCGCCGGATGGGAGCTTGTCGGGCACGCTGGACAGCGTCGATCAGGGCGCACTGGGCCTGCCGATCAGCGGGGTCGCGGTGAAGGACACGGCCTTTAGCTTCAATGTGGATACCGTGCACGGGTCCTATGCGGGAACCATCAGCAAGGACGGCTCGGGAATCGACGGAACCTGGACGCAGGGGATGCCGATCCCGCTCAACTTCAAACGCGCGGCCGCACAGACCCCGAAGGCCGAAGCGAAGCCCGCCGCGCCGTCGGAGATCGACGGCAGCTGGATGGGCACTTTGGACGCCGGCGTGGTCAAGATGCGCGTCATCTTCAAGTTCACCAACACGGCAGACGGGCTGACGGCGGTGATGCAAAGTCCGGACCAGAGTCTGGTGTGGATCAACGCGACGTCGGTGGCCAAGACCGGCAATACGGTGACCATCAACTTCAGCGGACTCGGCGCGTCGTATAGCGGGAAGATCTCAGAAGACAAGAGCTCGATCGACGGCAGCTTTACGCAGATGGGCCTGCCACTGCCGCTGATCGTCAAGCGGTCGAAAGAGTAACGCAGCGTGGAAACGACTCAGGCGGCGAAAGCAGGCCTGCAAGGAAGATATAGATCATGCTCCAGATCATTGCTCTTGTAGAGCTACTCCTTTGCTGGATTGTCTGGTCGCTTGCCTTCGTCAAACCGAGCAAGCAGGCGGCCGGGCAAAAAGAGGTGGCCAGCGCGCCCTCGTCCCGGCTGGGAATCCTTTTGGTCATGGTCGGGTTCCTTTTCGCATGGACTTATGTGCGGCCCGTCGGATTTGAGAAGTCCACGCTTGCGCTGATTGCCTCGATGATCCTGGGCCCTCCGGCGGTTGCGCTGGCGTGGTCCGCCACTCGGCACCTGGGCAAGCAATGGCGCTACAAGGCTGCCTTGAGCCAGGACCATGAGCTGATTCAGACGGGTCCTTACCGTTGGATGCGCCACCCGATTTACACCTCGATGCTGTGCATGCTGCTGGCGACGCTGACGGCCTGGACCTGGTGGCCGATGGCGCTGGGATCCTTGATCGCGTTTGTGGCCGGCACCGAGATCCGGGTACGCGCCGAGGAACGTTTGCTCGCTGAACGGTTCGGGGATTCGTTCGGAGATTACCGCGCGCGCACATTCGCTTTCATTCCGTTTTTCCGGTAGGTGCGATGACCTTCAATTCTGCCGGCTTGCACAGACCCGTGGAAGGCAATGGTGTGAATTTCATCTGGATGACGGACTCGCCGTTTTGCACCGCCCCTACGGGGCTCCGAGTCTTCGATGAGCCGCTCTCCCAGCGCTGAAGCGCTGGGAGAGCGTTTTTCGAGATGGTGTAGACCGGAATTGCGATCGGTATCCCACCCTTTCCGCAGAAAAACGCGGAAAGGATGGGGCACCCAGGTCTATAGCAAAAGCCAAAATGCTCTAATCACCGTTGCGCCTCCGGAGCGATAGAAGCAGGAACTGATTCGGTCAACAGATTGGCGCGAAAGAAACGGGAGCCAGTCCGGTCAAAAGATTGGCTTCAGGGGATTGCCTTGCGGCCTGTGGAGATACGGACAAACGCGGCGGCATTCGCAAGTTTTTTTTGACATGCATCGAAAATGTCTCATACGGTGAGATTTGAGAGCATTTTTCACTAAAAGTGGTGCAAAAATCCGGAATAAAAATGCCCGAAAAACTTGACAGCCCCTGCGCGGAATCGTCAGATTTGTCTGGAATTTGGCGGAGTTTCGCAATTCGCCAAAATAATACGCAAGGGGAAATCTCGGTAAAACAGTGGGGGGGGTGGGTCAGCCTCTCGAAGCGCAGGAACACCGAACGGGCTTGCGGACGATTCTCCCCCCCTTCATTCTGCGCCGGTACGTGGTAATTCTTTGCGCGGCAACGGAACTTCCGATTTTGCGCCTAAACGGGATGATTGGCATCCCACGCTGGAGCATCGAATCTGAAGTTCATCGAAGAACAACCGCAGATTCTTCGACTCACCACCCCCCCGAACTGGGAGACGTTCGGGGCCCCGTTCGCTCAGAATGACGGCCAATTTTGTATTGTGCATTTCAAAATCAGGACACAAGAATTCACGCGTCGTTTGTGGTTCTTCGAAGGGTGGCTTTTGTCCCCCCCCCACGGACGAGGACCTGTGCGCGAGAACCCCGTTGAGGAAAGAGCCACTTTATGTCAGCGGCTTCGGGGGGCACAGCAATTGTGGGGCGGCCGTAGCCGCAAGGACAAGAGCGCGGCGGAGGTGGGGAACCCAGCTTTGTGGGCTGGAGGAATCAGTTAGCCTGCGGGCAGGAAGAATGCCTCGACGGCGCGCATGGTGGATTCGGAGTCGAGGTGTGGGCGCTTGCCGTCGTATTTAGCTGCCCAGCAGATCTGGTTGACGATGTCGCGGGGATAGCAGGCGCGCAGTTCCTGCTTGAGAATGGTCCTGATGAAGTAAGTGAGGTCGCGGACTTGCGCCGCATCGAACTCCATGCTCCGCTCGGCAGCCACCCGGCGGAAGATCTCGGAGAACTGCTCATCGGTGATGGACCCAATTTTGATCTTGGTGTGGATGCGGCGCAAGAAGGCGGCATCCATGAGCTGGTAAGGGTCGAGGTTGGACGCGAAGACCACCAGCATCTCGAAGGGAACTTCGATTTTCATGCCGCCGGCAAGAGTCAGGAAGTCGATACGGCGATCAAGCGGCACCACCCAACGGTTCAGCAACTCATCGGGGCGAATGCGCTGGCGGCCGAAGTCGTCGATGATCAGGACGCCGTTGTTGGCCTTGAGCTGCATGGGGCCGTGATAGAAGCGGCTGATGGGGTTGAACTGCAGGTCGAGCATGTCGATGGTGAGCTCGCCTCCAACCTGGACGGCGGGGCGGTGACAGAGGACCCAGCGTTCGTCCCAACTGCGGAAGGCGGGCAGCTCGACGGGTTGATGCACGAGGGGGTCGAAGACGGTGATGGTTTGTCCATCAACGTCGATGGCATAGGGGATCCAGACTTCGTCTTCGGCGAGGACGCGGGAGAGAGTGGCGGCGACGGTGGTTTTGCCCGTCCCCGGTGGGCCGTAGAGAAAGATGGAAGAGCCGGAGTTGAGAGCGGTACCGAAGACGCGCTTCTGGCGGCTGTCGATCACCAGGTGCTTGAAGGCTCGCTCCACTTGGTCGGGGCCGACGACGACGTTGCGCACGCTCTGCTTGCGGACCTGCCCGACATAGCTTTTGAGTGTGACGGGGGCGGCGCCCGCATACTGGCTTTGTGCAAGCAGCTCGCCTGCACGCGCTCTGCCGGCGGTGGTGATGGAGATGAAGGGGATATTTCCGGTCATGCGCGAGACCTGGCAAAGCATTTCGGCACGCATGCGCTCAAACAACTGGAAGCCTACATCGAAGCTGAGGTGGATGTGGCGGGCGAGATCGAGGACCGAAAAGGGCCCGGATAGATAAAGGACCACGGCTGTCCGGTTAAAAGTCGAATAGATTCAATTGGTTGCGGGAGTCGTATAGGTCAAAGTGGAAGTCGCCGGGCTGAAGTACCTGTAAAATGGGGGTTTTCTCGAAAAGGGTAACACTGA